>LXNI01000004.1_pt1 | contig 234819 bp, 197 predicted proteins | sample 809091 | NCBI WGS metagenome assembly LXNI01 (sample SAMN04870527, study PRJNA318959) | sponge metagenome | biome: 01000161; feature: marine sponge reef; material: water | host: Sarcotragus foetidus | place: Greece: Milos, Mediterranean Sea | collected 2013-05-29 | depth 5-7 m
TCCGAGACCTCGCCGGCCCAGTCCTCCAGGGGGACCATGTATCCGGGCACCTTCACCGCTCGTCCCACGATCGAATCGAGTTCCTCGGACATCTCGCCCGTGCGGTAATTCAGGGAGGCCAGCAATTGCCAGTCCACCTCAATGGAGTCCCGCGGGACACTGGCCGCGCGGACCATCGCTCCGCTACTCGGATCCGCCAGGACGGAGCGGGGCCCCGATGTGAGCGCAAGCCAGCCGCCCACGATGACCAGGGCGAACTGGAGGGGTGTCCAGGGAATCGGGAATCGGCGGGACGGCTTCGGCATGAGCGGGATCCTCGTCCTTTCGGGAAACCAATCGATGATAACGCGAATACATTATCATTAGACACCTGTACGCACGCAACCCCCACCGGTTCCCTTACAATGACCTGCCCCACACTCGATCGACCCCAGGTCCGCTCCCGTTTCGTCGGGTGGACGATCCCGTGTCTCCTGCTGCTCGTCGCATGCGGCGATTCACCCTCCCCGCGTCCGGATCCTCCCCTGGTCGAGGGCGAACGCCTGGGGACGGCCGGGGCCCACGAACATGGCATCGCTCGACTGGGCCTGGCCGTGGACGGCGCTCGCGTCACCGTCGACCTGGAACTTCCCGCAGAATCCGTGTTCGGCTTCGAGCACGCCCCACGCTCGGCGGAGGAGCGAGCCACTGTAGCGGAGGCTCTCGACAGACTGCGAAGCGGTGGCGCGCGTCTCCTCGCGTTTCCGGAGGGCACGAGCTGTGCGCTGGATTCGGCGGAGGTGCAGGCGCCCGAAGATGTAGAAGATGACCATGCCGGCGAGGACCAGCACACACACGAGGAAGAGGGCACCCAACACGAAGAAGTACACCTCCTCGCTTCCCTCACCTGCATGCGTGAGCCCATCGGACCGGCGAGCCTTCGGTTCGCGGACCTCCTGCCCGCCGTGGTGCAGGTGGACCTGACGGTGTTTACCGCGACAGGTGAGGCGGCCGGTCGCGTCGCGCCCGATGCCTCGTTCCGGTTCTGAGCTGGCGGGAAGCTCCCTGAGACCAACCCTAACGTTACGTCAGGGTCAAGGGGGGAGGGGATCACGGCAAGAAATCGTCCAAAGTCAACCGGGACTGCACGATCTGCGTTTTCTGCCGCTTGACTGGACCCTGCTGGACCGTGCCGCGATAGCGGGAAAAACGGGTTTGAATGGCGGGAGTTCCCACGCCCGCGCCGCCTCGCTGCCAAGGTCGCGGAAGCCCAACCTTGGCCCTCATCCTGGCAAAGTCGTGGCGTCCGCGCGTATCGGTGTTCCGGGCGGCTTCGTCAAAGTCGCGGATGGTCGTCCGCTCGCGAGCCGAATAGACGCCGAATCTCCGGCGTCCGGAGAGGGTCAGTCATGACCACCGCGCTCCCGGCCCGCTGCCCCGCTCCGGTCGCTCCGCTCCCTCCGCGGGGCAGCCGTCGAACCGGGACATTTTACATGCCGATAACCGGGACATTCGTTCAGCGGATCGCCATCGGGATCGTTGAATGAGGATGCCACGTTGACGGTGGTGGTCTCCCCTTCTGTCAACTGCTGAGGCGGGATCGTGCCCCCTGCCACAGAAGGCCGGTTGGCTCCACCGGACTTCCCGTGTCGGCGCCATCCCCACACGTCGCCACCCACAGAGCAGCGAGAACTGCCAGGACGTGGGAAGTGACCCTGGAAGGAGTCGATTGTGCTGTCGGCATCTCGTGGCTCTCCGTTGTTGTGGCGTCGGAGCCCTTCGCCCCTCGTTCGCGACCAGTCAGAGCCCCTTCAGCCCAAGGCGCCTCCAGACACGGCTAAGCCAATCGACTTCGTTCTGCGCAAGTGGTCCGGTCGGCCGAGTCCGCCACCACTCCATGACCTCGACCTCGGCTCCTCGCAGTGCCTTCTCCCACGCCGCTGCCGGAATGGCACCCTGATCCGCGAACAACTTTGCTCGATCGATGAAAAACTCGGCACCCTGTGACGCCAGAGAAACGGCCCGGTCGGCCTCTGGCGTGGCGCCCTGCGGGCGAGAAAGTCCCATGCGGAAATACGGAAGCGCCCAGTTGTTGGGCTCGATTACACCCGCCGGATTCTCGACCTGCACCCATGCGTGCAGGACCGATATCCCAGTTCCGCCTTGCCCGTGACCAACCGGCTCGGGGCCATGCACGCCAGCCCCTTCGTGATCCGTGCGGTGGCTCTCCATGTCGAGCCTGCCCGAGTGGACATGCCATGCATCGGGCTCGAACGGGTTCTGCGGAGGCGCATTGCCTTCTCCCGAGCCCACTACGTAGCCGAAGCCGATTCCCGCCAGCGTCTCGCGCCCGCCCTTGATCGCGTACATCAGGATTTCGGGTCTCGCGGGATCGATTTCGCCATCGAACAGACGCGTCAAGCTTATCCAGTGGCGGCCCATGGCCGGCGCGTCGGCGCCTACCGGCCGGAATCCGTCGGCGACAGCGACCGTAGAACTCTGGTATGACTGAATCGCACGTCGACTGGCGAGCAGGAATTCGGCCTGCGCCGCCGACAGCCCGCACCACGATGGCAACGACTCGCAGGACGCAGGATGCTGCGCCTGTATGCCGCCGACGCCACCGAAGGCCGACAGCAACACGGCCCAGGGGACTGACCGGCGCGGCGTCCTCATCATTGGCCGCCCGGATCCAGGGTCTCGATTTCGCCGTAGGCTTCCTCGGGCCGCGCCAGCATCTCCTCGCTCACGCCCTGCGGATAGCGGCTGAGGAGACGCAGATGGGAGCGGGCTTCGGCATCTTCGGCCAAGAGCTCGCCTGACGCCCGATAGGGCTCCATGTGCTCTTCGCCAAAGGCGATCAGGTAGCGAAAGAAGTTGCGGCGAAAGCCGCCGGCATGCTCGAATCGGCTGTCCCGGACGCCCGTAAACGGGATCCGCACCAGATTCCCGGACAAGATGTGCGGTGGTGATGGATCAACAAGGACGAGGAGCGCGTCCTCCTCCACGGCAACGAGCTCCGCTCGGATAGAGTCGCTCGCGAGATACAGAGTTGCAGCGATTCCTCCGGGCTGCCTCGCAGACGGAAACGAATCTGCCCGGGGACCATACGAGCAGGCTGGCGTCAGGAGGGATACCATCGCTGCGAGCACGAGCCGGCGTATTGGGTGCGGCACCGGTCACCTCACGGGGATTCTGTTGGCGTAGAACTGTTCCTCCATCGTGTCGCGGGACGCTCTCCAGCGACGGAGGGCCTCTACAAGGGCTTCCGGCCCGGGTTGGAACGCTTCCGTCTTCCGTCCGTTGGCCAGCCAGCTCTGCCGGACCCATTCGATGTAGTAGCCCTGTGACGCCAAAAAGAACGTCCGCTCGCGGTCGACACCGGGGTCCGCGCGACCGGGACCGGCGCGGAACACGGCTTCGAAGCTGTGACCGGGAGAGGTGACTAGATAAGAATCGTCCGCTGACGCAAGGTTCGATAGCATGTCGCCTCGCTCGCTTCCGTCCGGGGTCTCGACCGCAGAAAGCTGAACCACGCGCCCTTGCGCATATTGCACGGTCTCGAACGGCGTCACATGGTCGATCCGCCAGTGATCGGCCGGAAACGCGAGCCGGATCCTCGCCGACCGCTCGGATGGGTCCGCGCTCACGGGAACGACCACGGCGACATCGTCCCACGCCAGCGGCCCCTTGTCGCGGATGCGCGCCACCTCCCGCCATTCGCCCTCGTCCAGGACGCTCACGCGCATGCCCAGGTTGTCGGCGGCCCACTGGCCGAGTTCGACGGCCGGGCCGATCTCTCCCAGATCCTCGCCGAGCCAGTCCAGCGCCCGCGCCCCGCGATCGGCCAACATCACGTCGTAGAAGAGAACCGTGGCGAGCAGACTGTTCCTCAGGCGCAGGTGCAGTCCGATCCGTTCCGCCCCCAAGGGAACCGGGACTTCCAGTTCGATATGGTCTTCCACCTCCCCGGGGCCCGATTCGATGGCTTCGTTGATGCGGAAAGCGGAACTCGCGTACAGGAGATCGTCTGGACTCGCAAGCAACTCCGTGACATCCCGGCCATCGCGATCCGCCGCCCATGGCACGGAGAGCGGCATTCCCAGCATAAGCGGGCGCCCTTCCGGATCCGGCACGACCCGATCGCCGGATGCGTGGTCGACCTCGATCAGCTCGAGGTGGTTGATATAGTGGGTCTCCAGCGCTTCGTTGCGAACTTCAAGCCGCACCTCGCCGCGTTCGTCGACGCCTACCGCCAACCGATCGACATCCCGCGATTCGAACAGGGGGGCGATGCTGTAGGAGAAGGCTTCGGCCTCCAGCGCTTCGACCCCTCCGCCGTCGGAATACACCGTGGGGCAGGAGCCAAAAATGGCCACAAGAGCAACCGTGGTTGCCATGGTGTACAGGTAAGTTCCGGGCACTGCGAAGAGAAACGACCGACCAACATCCACTTCTGTTCGAAAGCTCTCCATGGCGAGCACGCTATCCAGCGCGACCCCAAGGACTGTGCCGACCGGGTTGAGGCGAATGTCGTAGCGCGCGCCTGTACCCGTCACCAAGCCGTTGTCCATCGTGACTCCGTCGGAGAAGACGATCGTGGAGCCATCCATCAGGTGGGCCTTGACGGGTGACCGAACCACCTGCGCCCCGGCCAACTGCATGGCTTCATACCGGACAGTGGTCACACAGCCTAGAGACCCAGCGCCGACCAGGACCGCTGTGCCGAGAGCGGCGGAGACGGAGACACGACGCCGGTCGAAGCGCCGCAAACGGGAAGATCGGGGCTGCATTATCGCCTCCTGCGCGTGGGCGTACGACGAGCCATCATGCACATGAGAATATAATGTCGCCGGAGAACAGCCGGCAAGGACGACCGACCGGTCACCCGGTCGCGTTCCATCCCTTGGCGGCGCCCCCAGGGAGCGCGACGGGGAGCGTTTTGCCGCGCCGCCGGCGAAGCGGAAGTTCCAATCGCACACGAGCGAAGCCGTAGTCCACTTGCGCAAACGGGTGAGGGCGCTTGGCGCCGAAGACATCCGCTACCTGATCGAGAAGAGTAAGGCGTGGGCAGCGCTTGGGCGGCGGTGTGCGTGAGGGAAGCTCAAGCCGGGATCCCCGAGCCGCGTGAGCGCGCCGAAGAGGTCGATGCGACGCTTTGAGCCGGAGCGTCGCAGCTGCGGCGGAAGGGCTTGTTGGGCGCCGCCAAGGCCGGGGAGCAAGGCCGGGGAGCCAGCCGACTCCGTGTTGAACACGGAAGGCTGGCAAGGGGGGCCGCGCCCTCCAGCGACCTCATGGACCAGCCGCTCAAGGTCCTCTGCGACCTCGGAGGCTGGAAGACGGCCAAGACGGTGCTCCAGTGTTATCAGCGAGCCGACGAGGGACAGCTTCGGAAGGCACTGGAAGTCCGCCGGAGACCCGGCGGCTGAAGCTCACGAATCAGCGGGAGTCATTTGGCGAGAATCTGGCCTACGGAACGCGTAACGACCAGTGATTGAACGAGATACGAATTCGGTAGCGCATGCCGTTACGTCAGGGTTGTGGTGGTGTCCCCAGATTCCGGTTTATCAGTGCCGCCGGGTCGGGGTCCCGCCCCATGAAGTCGCGGAAGAGTTCGTCGGCGTCGCGGCTGTCGCCCTGGGCGAGGATGCAGTCCCGGAAGGCGCGGCCGATCTCCGGGTCGAGCACCCCGCCCTTCGCGAAGCGGGAGAAGGCGTCCGCCTCCAGCGTCTCGGACCAGATGTAGGAGTAGTAGGCTGACGCGTAGCCCCCCGCGAAGAGGTGGGCGAAGGACGGCAGGATGTGCCGTTCGACGAACCGGCCGGAAGGGACGAAGGGCCGCATGGTGCTGGCCGCATAGTCCATGACGGGAGTGTCGCCGCCGTAGCTGCGGTGGAGCTCCAGGTCGAGGTTCGCGAAGGAGAGTTGCCGCATCTGCAGCCAGCCGCCCATGAAGCGCCGCGCCGCGAGGAGGCGCTGCAGCAGTTCGTCCGGGAGCGCCTCGCCAGTCTCGTAGTGGCGGGCGAAGAGGTCGAGGGCTTCGCGCTCCCAGCACCAGTTCTCCATGATCTGCGAGGGGACCTCGACCCAGTCCCAGGCGACGTTTACGCCGCCGCGCTCGGGGATCTCCACCCGGGAGCAGGTGTGGTGGAGCAGGTGGCCGAATTCGTGGAAGAGGGTGCAGACCTCGCGGTGGGTCAGCAGCGCCGGACGCGACTCGGTGGGAGGGCTGAAGTTGCCACCGATGAAGGCCAGGTGGGGGTTGAATCCGCCGCCCGGGGCCGGCCCGCCCGAGACGAGATTGTCCATCCAGGCGCCCTGGCGCTTGGAGTCGCGGGGGAACCAGTCCGTGTAGAACGACCCCAGATGGAGGCCCGCCTCGTCGCGCACTTCGAAGAAGCCGACGTCGGGGTGCCAGACCGCGGGATTGTCGGCCTGCGCCACCGAGAGCCCGAAAAGGCGCTTCGCGATCTCGAAGAGCCCGGCCTGGACCTCGTCGAGCGGGAACCACGGGCGCAGCATCTCGTCGTCGACATCGAAGTGCTCCTTGCGAATCTTCTCCATCAGGTACGAGACGTCCCAGGGCTCCAGGTCGCCGAGTGCGGATCCGCGCGCCCGGGCTTCGAGCTGGGCGGTGTCGCGTTCGTGGAAGGGGCGCGTGCCGTCGATCAGGTCGTCGAGGAAGCGACGGACACGGGCGCCGGAGCTGGCCATCAGCGTCTCGAGGCGGTAGTCCGGGAAGTCCGCGTAGCCGAGGATGTCGGCGAGCTGGCGGCGGATCTCCAGAATGCGGCTGATCAGGGGGCCGTTGTCGCGCTCCCCGGAGGTGCAGCGATCCAGATAGGCGCCGTGGATCTCGCGGCGAAGCCCGCGGTCGTCGGCGTGCTGGAGCACGGCCTGAACGCTCGGCATGTCGAGGGTGAGCAGCCAGCCGTCCTCTCCCTTCTGCTCCGCGAGGTGAGCGGCTCGTTCGAGAGCGGTCGGGGGCAGCCCGGCCAGATCTTCGGCACGTGGTACAACCTTCTTGAAGGAAGCGGTCTCGTCGAGGAGGTTTTCCTCGAATCGCCGGCTCAGTTCGGCGAGTTCGACGCGCAGCTTCTCCAGTAGCTGCTTGTCGTGCATGCCGAGTTCCGCTCCGGCTCGCCGGAAGTCCTCCAGCGTCCGGTCGAGGTGCCGCTTGCGGAGCCCGGCAAGTGCGAGGCCGGCCGTCGACTCCGCGAACCCATGCAGGCGTTTGAAAAGCCCCTCGTGGTGATGCAACCGGCTCGAGAAGCGCGTGATCTCGGGGAGGGCTTCGCCGTGGGCCTCACGCAGCGCCGGTGTGGACGCCACGTTGCTGAGGTGGGAGACGGGCCCCCAGGTCAGGGACAACTCCCGCGTGGTGGCGTCCAAGGCACCGAGGACATCGTTGTAGGAGCCGCCGCGCCCCGCGCCCAGTTCGTCGATGCGCTCTCCGGCGCTCGCCAGCACCTCGGCAACGGCCGGACCGATGTCCTGTGGCGTGATCCGGTCGAAGGGGATCGGAAAGCTCCGGTCGAGGAGCGGGTTGGAGATGTCGCTCACCGGCCCCCGCCCGCGGGATTCACCACCCGGTCGATCCACCCCCTCGTGACCTGCGCGACTTCCGCCAGGACGTCATCCTGCGTGCGGCCCGAGCGCTTGAGCATCCCGAGCGAGTGATCGCCGCCGTTCACGACGTGCAGGGTGGATCCGGACCCCAGCCCTTCCAGCAATGGACGCAGAAGTTGCAGATCCGCGAGCCGGTCACGTGTGCCCTGGTGGAAGAGCATCGGGCATGGGACGCGCGCGAGATGCTCTCCCCGTTCCGTGCCGCGCCGGCCCGGGGCGTGAAGTGGGAAGCCGAAGAAGACGAGTCCGGCGAGCGTGTGGGCGGGATGGCGACCCTGGCCGCCGGGAGGGGCGCTCGGGGCGCCGGAGGGTGTGGACGAGGCGGTGGCGGCATGCGAGGGGGTCGCGGGGGTCGCGTTCGCCACCTCGGCGACCAGGGTCGAGGTCATCCGGCCGCCCATGGATTTGCCTCCCGCGAAGAGCGGCAGCCCTTCTGCGTGCTCGCGCCCCGCAGTGAGTGCCGACGCCACGACGGCGAGCAGTTTGCGCAGGTGGTCGGGCCGTCTGCGTCCCGCCTCCATGTAGGCGAAGTTGTAGCGCAGTGTGGAGACCCCCGTCCCCGCCAGCGCCGAGGCCAGCGCCTCCATGAACGGGTGGGTCATGGGCGCGCCGGCGCCGTGGCCAAGCACGAGGAGGCCAGCCGCGTCCGCCGCCTCCACCATCATCCCCGAGACGGGTGGATGTCCCTCGCCCTCGATCGTGACGCGGCGCCCGTGGCTGCCCACGCCGCCCTCCCCTCCTCCACTCACCACGCGATCCCGTAGTCCTCCCCGTGATTGCTGGAGCCGCCCCACATGGTGCCGGTGGCGGCGTCGAAGAAGATCGCGTTGATGGGGCCGGAGGTGCGCGGGGCGAAGGTCAGGTCGTAGCCCATCTGCTCGAGTTCGGCGCGGACCCAGCCCGGCACGGCGTCGTTGAGGAGGATGCGGCCCGGCTGCGATTCGTGGGCGCCGAAGGAACTGCGCATCTGGTAGCTGTTGAAGTTGGCCGCTTCGGCCGCCTGCTGAACGTCCATGCCGAACTCGACGATGTTCAGGAAGAACTGGAGCAGGTTCTGGTCCTGACCGTCGCCGCCCTGAACCGCGAACGAGAGGAACGGATCGCCGTCCTGGAGCGCCAGCGAGGGGGTGAGGGTGGCGCGCGGCCGCTTGCCCGGCTCGACCACATTGTACGGGCCGGCCCGCTCGTCGAGGACGAAGCTCTGCATGCGCTGGCTCATGCCGATGCCGGTGCGCCCCGCGATCACGGCCGGGATCCAGCCGCCCGAGGGGGTGACCGAAACGACCCAGCCGTCGGCGTCGGCCGCCTGAATGGAGGTCGTGCCGGCGTAGAATGCCTCTTCGAAGTCCATGCCGGAGTCTTCGGGTGTCGCGATCGGGGCGGCGTTCCACCCCTCGATCAGGTGCAGGAAGGGGTTCGTGCCGTTCTGGAACGGATAGGGATCACCGGGCAGGACTTCGGGATCGTTCATGTCCCAGTCGATTGCATCCGCTCGGGACGCGGCGTACTCCTTGGACAGCAGGCCCTCGATCGGCTCTTCGGGCGGGTAATACGGGTCGCCGTAGTAGAAGTCGCGGTCCGCGAAGGCCAGGTTCATGGCCTGGTAGACGGCGTGGATATAGCGGGTGGAGTTGTAGCCCATGGAGCCGACGTCCAGCCCCTCCAGGATGTTCAGGGCCTGGAGGAGGACGGGACCCTGAACCCAGGTCGTGAGCTTGTAGACGTCGATGCCCTTGTACGAGGTGCGGACGGGCTCTTCAAGGTAGACCTGCCAATCGGAGAGATCGGCGAGCGTGTGAAGGCCGCCCTGTTCCTGCGCGCCGCGCACGAACTCCTCGGCGATGTCTCCGCGATAGAACCGGTCGTAGGCAGCCATGATCGCGTCGGCGCGGGAAGCGCCCGCGGCGAGCGCCTCGGCTTCGGCCTCGACGAGCTTCTCCAGCGTGCCGGCCAGGTCCTCCTGGACGAAGAGCTCACCGGCGGCCGGGGCTGCGCGGTCTTCCCCGTAGTGAGGCAGGAAGACGGCCTTCGAATAGGGCCACTGGGCCATGCGCTCCTTCTCGCGCTCAATGGAGTTGGCCGCCTGCGCCTCGATCGGGTAGCCGCGGGCCATGTCGATGGCGGGCCCGAGGACATCGGCCAGGCTGAGGCGCCCGTATTCGGCGACCATGACCATGAGACCGCCGGGGGTGCCGGGGGTGACCGCGGCGAGGGGACCGTAGGCGGGCGGGATGTCCATCCCCCGTTCGTGGAAGAACTCGGGTGTGGCGCCCGAAGGAGCCGCGCCGAGGGCGTTGATGCCGATGACCTCTCCGGTCTCAGGATTGTAGATCAGCGCCTGGGTTTCGCCGCCCCAGCCCAGCACGTCCCACATGGTGGCGGTGGCCCCGAGCATGGCAGCCGCCGCATCGACCGCGTTGCCGCCCTTGAGGAACATCATCGCGCCCGCGGTGGCGCCAAGGGGCTTTCCGGTGATCGCCATCCAGTCCTTCCCGTGAAGGACCGGCTTCTGGGTGCGCTGGGCCGCCGCGCTGGACGCGAACAGCATGGTGGAGCAAAGCGCCAGAGCGCTGAGTGAGATCGACCTGCGAGACATGGGAAACACTCCTTGTGACGGTTGGCCAGGGCGCGCATCTGCCGGTTCGAAGCCTACCCAGACAGGGAACTTCACGCCAGACTGCCCGTGGCTGTTGACGCCGGGCGACCGGATATGTGAGGGTTGATGCCATGGACTTCATCAGAACCATGGTCGCACGGGACCTGGAGACCGGAAAGTACGGCGGCCGGGTCGTCACGCGATTTCCACCCGAGCCCAACGGCTTCCTCCACATTGGCCACGCGAAATCGCTCTGCCTGAACTTCGGGATCTCCGCCGAGCACCCCGGAGGACGCTGCCACCTCAGGCTCGACGACACCAATCCGGACACCGAGAAGGAAGAGTTCGTCGAGGCGATGAAGCGGGACATCCGCTGGCTGGGCTTTGACTGGGGCGAGCATCTCTACCACGCGTCGGACTACTTCGAACAGCTGTACGCCTACGCCATGGTGCTCATCGACAAGGGGCTGGCCTACGTCGACTCCTCGACGGAGGCGGAGATCCGGGATCGACGGGGCTCGGTCACGACGCCCGGTGTGAACAGCCCCTTCCGGGATCGCTCGCGCGAGGAAAACCGCGACCTGTTCCGCCGCATGCGCGCAGGGGATTTCCCGGACGGCAGCCATGTCCTCAGGGCGAAGATCGACATGGCCCATAGGAACATGGTGATGCGCGATCCGATCCTCTACCGGATCCGCCACGCCAGCCACTACCGGCATGGAGACGACTGGCCGATCTATCCCATGTACGACTTCGCGCACTGCCTGTCCGACTCCCTGGAACGGGTGACCCACTCGCTCTGCACCCTCGAGTTCGAGAACAACCGGGAGATCTACGACTGGTTGCTGCTGCATGTCGACGCGCCCCTGCCCCGCCCCGAGCAGACCGAGTTCGCGCCCCTGATCCTCGACTACGTGATCACGAGCAAGAGCAAGCTGCGACCGCTGGTTGAAGGGGGGCACGTGAGGGGATGGGACGATCCGCGCATGCCCACGCTCGCGGGATTGCGCCGCCGGGGGGTGACTCCCGCGGCGATCCGGGCGATGTGCGACATGGTCGGCGTGGCCCGGGCGCAGTCGCGGGTGGACATGGCCAAGCTGGAATTCGCGATTCGCGACGATCTGAACGACAAGGCCGCGCGCGCCTTCTGCGTCCTCGATCCGCTGAAGGTGGTGCTCACCAACTACGCGGAAGGCGCAAGCGAGACCTTCACCGCGCCACGATTCCCTGGCGACGGCGGCGAATCGGGGGTGCGGGAGCTGCCGTTCAGCCGGGAGATTCTCGTGGATCGCGCCGATTTCGAGGAGACGCCGCCGCCCGGCTTCCGCCGGCTCACACCGGGTGGCGAAGTCCGGCTGAAGTACGCGTACGTGATTCGCTGCAACGAGGTCGTGAAGGACCCGTCGGGCCGCGTGACAGAGCTGCACTGCACGGTCGACCCCTCCACCAGAGGCGGGGTCGCCCCCAGGGGACGGCGGGTAAGGGGCGCCATCCAGTGGCTGGAGCCGGGCAGCGCGGTGAAGGCCGAGGTCCGCCTGTATGATCGGCTCTTCGCGGTGCCGGAGCCTCCGCTGGAAGACTTGATCGGCGCGCTCAACCGCGAATCGGAGGATGTCGTGGAAGAGGCGCTGGTGGAGCCGGGAGTGGCAGGTACGGCGCCGGGTGCGCACTACCAGTTCGAGCGCCTGGGGTACTTCTTCGCGGACCCGGATACCGGTGGCGGCGATCTGGTCTTCAACCGCACCGTAACGCTTCGGGACAGTTGGAAGGCCCGGGTAGGGCGGGAGGGTGCCGCCATCGATTCCGGGCGATCCACGGCCGCCGGGAGTGGTTCTTCCTCGACCGAACGGACCCGCCCCGTCGACACGCTGCGCACGGACGCCCAGCGGCATCTTTTCGGAGATATGGTGGCGCTCGGAGCTTCAGAAGCCGCGTCGGCCGTCCTGGCCAGGGCACCTGATCTGCGCGACGTGTTCATCGCCGCCCGCACCGAGTATGAGGAGGGTGCCGATTCGATCGCCGCCTGGCTTGTGAATGAAATCACAAGGCTGCTGGGCGGCGACTCCGGCAGCGACCTCTCGCGCCTGGCGCCCGAGGCGCTTGCCGACCTCGCCGAGGCGGTGGACGAAGGGGACATCTCTCATCGACAGGGACGCAAGGTGCTGAGCGCCCTGCTGCGGCGGGGCGGCTCGTTCGACGACGTCAAGGCAGGACTGGACCTCGAAGAGATCGGTGACGAAGGTGCGCTTCGCGTCATCCTCGAAAGGCTTGTGGCGGAGTACCCCGACAAGGTCGCGGCCTACCGGAACGGGCAGCACGGCCTCCTCGGGTTTTTCGTGGGAGGTGTCATGAAGCAGACGCGGGGCAAGGCGGACCCCCGCAAGGCAAGTGACCTGGCCAGGGCGCTGCTGGCGGGCCCGGACGGGTAAATGTCCTCGCTTGTCCCGGCCGACAACGTTCTCGCGGTCACGGGGCTTCTCTTCGCGGTGGTGGCGGCATCCCTCTACCTGGAGGGACGGTTCGCGTGGGCACAGACGATCTCGGCGGCACTGCTCGCCCTGCTGGGGGGGCTGGCTCTTTCCAACACGGGAGTGCTGCCCTTCGCGTCGCCCGCCTACGACTTCGTCAACGAGCACTTCATACTGGTCGCCATCCCTTTGATCCTCTTCAAGGCGGATCTGCGCGTGATCCTGGCGCAGGGGGGCCGGACGCTGCTGGCGTTCATAGTCGCGGCGGCCGGGATCGTGGCGGGAGCCGTGATCGCTTTCTTCCTCTTCGATGTGCCCGAGTCGGCCAAGTACGCTGGCATGCTCGTCGGTGGCTATACCGGAGGCGGCCTGAACTTTGTGGCGGTGACCCAGGCGGTGGGAATGGACGATCCCGACCTGCGGACCGCGGCGCTCGCCGCCGAGAGCCTGGCGGGCATCTCCTATCTGTTCGTGCTGGCGCTGCTCCCAACGCTCACAGTCGTGCGAAAGTGGCTTCCCCTGCGCGGGCCGGAGCTTGAGAGACCCGACAGCGATGCGCAACAGGACACGCTTCCGCCCGGCACCACGCGCCAGGAAGAAGCACCGACACGTGGCTTTGGAGCTGATTGGCTCTTTCACACGGCGGCTGGCCTTGCGCTGAGCCTGCTGGTGTGCGCGGGGGGCGTATGGCTTGCAGCCATGGCTGGAGAGCCGCGATATGCCGTCCTCGGGGTCACCGTGCTCGCCGTCCTGGTGGCCAACGCCGCCCCGGGGCTTATGGGCAGGCTGAAGGGGGACCAGGAGCTGGGGATGCTGTTGCTGTACGTCTTCTTTGTGGTCTATGCCGCGGGAGCGGATGTCCGCTCGCTTCTCGGCGCCGCGGCCCTGATGCTCACCTATGCCGGTGTGGTCATCGCGGTGCAGGTGATCTTTTCGGCCGTGGGCGCGAGGGTCTTCCGCTTCAGCTACGCCGAGATCCTGACGGCCTCGAATGCGTGCGTTCTGGGGCCGCCGACCGCCGCCGCCCTCGCCGCCGGACGGGGATGGCACGGCCTGGTGACGCCGGGGGTGCTCACGGGCGTCTTCGGCTACGTGGTCGGCAACTTCCTGGGGGTCAGCGTCTTCGTCTGGCTCAGCTGAGTCAGTACCCGGCCGCCGCGCCGTCGGAGTCGCGCGGGTCGGGAACGCCGACAAGCCCGCCCGTTTCGCCGTCCACGAAGATGCAGTGGGCGATTCCTTGCCGGTTGGCCCACGTCACCTCGTGGCCCATCGCAGCCAGCACCGCTCCGTCCTCCTCGGACATGAAGCCTGCCTCGAGGCGCACGGCGTCGGGCAGCCACTGGTGATGGAGTCGCTTCGCAGCCACCACGCCCTCCGGTGTCTGGCCGAAGTCGACCAGATTCACCACGAGCTGCAGCACCGTGTTGATGATGGTGCGTCCTCCCGGGCTGCCAATCACGGCAACAAGCTCGCCGTCGCGGGCCACGATCGTGGGCGTCATCGACGACAGCATGCGCTGCTCGGGACGCGCCAGGTTGGCTTCGGTGCCGATCAGGCCGTTCTCGGCGGTGAGGCCCGGGCGGCCGTTGAAGTCGCCCATCTCGTTGTTGAGCAGGAATCCCGCGCCCGGAACCGTGATGTACGAGCCGTACCCCCCTTCGAGGGTGTAGGTGACCGAAACGGCCATCCCGTCGCCGTCCACGACGGAATAGTGCGTGGTCTCCATGCTTTCCCAGGCGGCCGCGGATTCGACATCGGCGGGGTCGGAGATGCTGGCCGCCTCGGCCATGATGGTGGGGCGAATCTCGTCGGCGTACTCCTTGCTGGTGAGCCGCTGGACCGGGACATCGGCAAAATCGGGATCGGCCAGGAACATTGCCCGGTCCCTGAAGGCGCGCCGCATGGACTCGATCAGGTGGTGGGCGTATGCGGGGCTCCCCGCGCCCATCGCCGCCACGTCGAAGCCCTCGAGCACGTTGAGCATCTGCACCAGCGCGGTGCCGCCGGATGACGGTGGCGGCATGCTGATGATGTCGTAGCCGCGGTAGGTGCCGCGAACCGGCTCGCGCTCGCGGGCCTGGTAGCGCGCCAGATCCTCCTCCGTGATCCAGCCGCCGCCGCGCTCCATCTCTTCGGCGATCAGGCGGGCGGTCGTGCCCGCATAGAAGCCGTCGCGCCCCTCGTCGCGAATGCGTTCCAGCGTGGCCGCCAGGTCCGCCTGCACCAGGACTTCACCGGCTTGGTAGGGCTCTCCGTCCTTCGAGAACTGCGCATGGGTCGCCGGGTAATCACTGAAAGCGTCCAGCCGACCTGCCAGCGACCCGGAGAGCCGGTCGCTCACCACGAAGCCGTCCCGGGCCAGCGTCACCGACGGGTCCACCAGTGTTTCCCACCCCGCGACGCCGTATTTCTCGTGCGCGAGCGCAAACCCGGCGACCGTACCCGGGACACCCACCGCCAGGTGGCTGCGGTGGTGGATCTGATAGGAGTACTCCCCATCCTCTCCCAGGAACATCTCGGGGTGGGCCTTCAGGGGCGCCTTCTCGCGGAAGTCGATCGCGGTCGACGTGCCGTCCGGAAAGCGGATAATCATGAACCCGCCGCCACCGATGTTCCCCGCCGTGGGGTGGGTTACGGCCAGGGCCAGGCCCGTGGCGATCGCGGCGTCCACCGCGTTCCCCCCGGCTCTCAGGACATCGGCGCCGGCCTCGCTCGCGTCGGGATAGGCGGACACGACCATCCCCGAACCGGAGGTGACGACACCGCGGGTAACGGTTATCGCAGCCGAGTCGGCACAGACGGCGACCGAGATGACCGTGATTGCGGCAAGGAACAGGGACGACAGACGGCGTAACATCGGCTTTGCCTCCGGCGAATCGGGTTCAGGTGCGCACCGCCGCTGCGACCTCGGGCTCGGGGTCGAGGCGTGTCCGCGGTGGTGACACCAGAATGGGGGAGCCCGCGTCCGTGCGCGAATCGTCTTCCTCGCGCGCGGGATCGCGGCGCCGGAAGAGACGGGCCAGGTCGTCCACCAGACTGTACATGACCGGGACCAGAATCAGCGTCAGGAAGGTCGCGAAGATGATCCCGACGATCACCGCCACGGCCATCGGTCCCCACCAGGCAGCCTGTTCCCCGCCCCAGAAGAAGTTCGGCGACAGGCTCGCGAAGAGGCCGAAGAAGTCGAAGTTGAGGCCGATGGCCAGCGGCACCAGACCAAGCGCCGTGGTGATGGCGGTCAGCAGCACCGGACGCAACCGGGTCTTGCCCCCCTGCACCAGCGCTTCTCTGCGATCCATCCCGTCGCGCTTGCGCAGCACGTCGATGTAGTCGATCAGGACGATGGCGTTGTTGACGACAATTCCCGCAAGCGAGATCACCCCCACCCCGGTCATGATGATGACGAAGGGCATGCTGAAAACCATGAGCCCGATCAGGACCCCGATCGTCGACATGATCACCGACGAAAGGATGATCAGCGGCTTCACCACCGAGTTGAATTGCGACACCAGAATCAGGGCGATCAGCATCAGGGCCGCGAGGAACGCGCCGGTCAGGAACTCCATCGCCTCCTGCTGTTCCTGTTGCTCCCCGGTAAAGGCCATCGCATAGCCGGGGGGAAGCGCTGCCCCGAAGCCCGCGAGAACCCCTTCCACCTCCAGCCGCACCGCGTTGCTGTTGTACCCGGCGGCGACCTCGGCACTGATTGTGGCCACGCGATCCATGTCCTTGCGGCGGATCGAACTGAACCCCCTGTCCACGGTCCATTGGGCCACCGAGGGAAGCGGGACCTGTCGGCCTTCGGAAAACACCGTGAGTTGGCCGAGCGAGGTGACGTCTCCCCGGTCCTCTTCCCGCAAGCGGACGATGATGTCGTACTCGTCGTTACCGGTCCGGTACTTGGCGGCCTCGAGTCCGTTGATGGCGCCGCGCACGAGAAACCCCACGTCATTGGTCGAAAGGCCATACAGACTCGCCCTCTCCCGGTCCACCTCGACCCGCAACTCTGGCCGGGCATCGTCGATGTCGCTCTCCAGTCCTACAAGACGCGGGTATGCGGCGGAGTTCTCGATCAGGTCGACGGCCTCGGCGGCGAGCCTCTCCAGGAGGTCGGGATCCTCTCCCGAGATCTCGATGTTCACGGGAGGCCCGGACGGCGGCCCCTCGGTCACCTTGTCCACACGGACCTCCGCGCCGGCGAGGTCCCTTCCCACCCGCTCCTGCATGTCGGCCAGAGTCTGGAAGATGTCGAACCGGCGTTCCTCGTAGTCGGTCATGGACAGGGTGATCCGTCCCGCCTCGGGACCCGAGGGCCCGCCGCCGTCCATCGGGCCGCCGCCGCCGCCTGTCGAACCCACCGTCGTGACGATCGTCTCGGCGTCGGCCACGCCCTCGAGTTCCTGCACCTCCTCCTTGAGGCGCCGGGCGTAGCCGTCCGTCACGTTGGCCGAGGTGCCCACCGGGGCCTCGACGGAGACATACACGACGCCGGGCGGGATGTCTTCCGGGAAGTACTCGATCGGTGCCGCAAAGATGCTGTACACGAAGATCGTGCCTACGAGCGCCGCGAGCGACCCGAAGATGATCAGGGCGCGGTGGTTGAGCGCCCAGCGCAGACGTCCCTCGTACCACGCGACGAGCCTGGGCAACCCCCCCGCCATGAATACGCGGCTGGCCCGGTCGAGCACGAACGAATGCAACAGCCACAGTCCGACGGCGGCCGCCACGAAGAGGATCGCGGTCAGCGGATTGGCCAGCGCCACCAGCGCCAGGACCAGGAGCCCCGCCGCCAGGAGGGCCAGCCGCGCGTTGCGGTTGAGCCGCCGCGGCCGCCCGCCTTCCCGGACCAGGAAGATCGAGCACAGCGTCGGCACGATCACCAGGGCCACGAAGAGCGAACTGGACAGGGTGATGATGAGGGTGAGCGGCAGGTAGCTCATGAAGTCGCCCGCCATGCCCGGCCAGAAGAGCAGCGGCGTGAAGGCCGCGAGCGTGGTGGCGGTTGCGGCAATGACCGGAATCGCGACCTCTCCCGTTGCCTTCTTGCAGGCCGACTTCCGATCCCAGCCCTCCTCCATGAACCGGTAGATGTTCTCGACGATGACGATGGCGTTGTCGACCAGCATCCCCAGCGCGAGGATCAGCGAGAAGAGAACGACCATGTTCATCGACACGCCAAGCAGGCCGATGACAACGAAGGAGAGAAACATCGACGTCGGAATCGACAGCGCCACGAAGATCGAGGTGCGCAATCCGAGCACGAACAGGAGAATCCCGACGATGAGAATCAGGCCCGAGATGATATTGTTCTGCAGGCTGTTCACCATGCTCCCGATATCGTCGGACATGTCCGAAGTGATGGACACCTCGGTCGACGGAGGAAAGAGCGGCCGCATGCCGTCGATCTCCGCCCGCACGGCCTGTGCGGTGGCGATGATGTTCTCACCGGACCGCTTCACCACGTCGAGCGTCACCACCGGTTGGTCGCCAAGCCGGGCATAGGACGCGCGTTCCGCGAACCCGAACTCGACCGAGGCGAGATCGCTGACGTAGATGGGGCTGCCGTTCTCGGTGGTGACCACGAGGTCCCGGATGATCGACGGGTCGTCGAACTCCCCGTCCACGCGCACCAGGTACTTGACTCCGTTGACGTCGATCGACCCGCCGGGGATGTTGACGTTCTCCTGCCGAATGGCGCTGATCACGTCGTCGAAGGAGACGTTGTAGTACTGCAGCCGTGACAGGTCGACATCGACCTTGACCTCGCGCTCCAACCCGCCCCGCAGGCCCACCCGAAGCACCGCCGGTATGGACTCGATGCGCTCCTGCAACTCCTCCCCGAGCTCCTTCAGGCGCACCAGACCATAGCCGCCGGAGAGATTGACCTGCATGACCGGAGCATCGGCCATGGAGAACTCGGCGATGAAGGGCTCCTCGACTTCGGATGGAAGCTCCGGGCGGGCCAGATCCACCTTTTCGCGGACCTGCTGCAGCGCCTCGTTCATGTCCGTCGAAGATTCGAACTCGACGATGACGTTGGAGTAGCCCTCAACCGAAGTCGATGTCAGCTCCTTGACATCGGAGATGGTGTTGAGCTCTTCCTCGATCTTGCGGGTAACGAGGCTTTCCATGTCCGAAGGGGACACCCCGGGATATACGGTGTTGACCGCGATGATCGGGATTTCCGTCTCCGGGAAGGACTCCTTGGGGATCGACCGGTAGGAGAGCAGGCCGGCGATGGTGATGAATGCGAAGAGGACGAGCACGGACGTTGCGTGATCAACCGCCAGCGATGTCAGCCGAAATTCCTTGAAGGCGCGCCCGTCGCTTCCGCCAGCGGGCCCACCCTGCCGTCCATCCACGGTCATTGTCCCGCCCCCTCGTCCTCGCCGGCCACGACCCGCACCCTGTCGCCCGCCGTGAGCCCCTGCTGCCCCACAACCACGAGACGATCACCCCGGTTCAGCCCGGACCCCACGACGACATCGTTCCCCTGGCTGACCAAGATGTCGACCTGGCGGGCGACCGCGCGCGCCTGTTCTCCGGAACCTTCCACGACGAAGACCACAAACCCGTCCTCCATCACCACCAGAGCCTGCTGGGGCACCACGATCGCGTCCAGGATCTCTTCCTGAACAACCGAGATCTCCGTGATCATTCCGGGCTTGATGAGCCCGTCGGGGTTCGGAAGCGTCAGCTCGATGGGGAAGGTGCGGCTGTCGGGGTCCACCACCGCGCCCACATAGGTAATGGTGCCCTCGAACACCTGGTCCGCAAGGACGTCAAGCGAGACTGTAGCGGCGGCTCCCAGGGGAAGATCCAGCGCGAACCGCTCCGGGGCCCCCGCCACGATTCTGACCGTGTCTGTCTGCACGATTCGCGCTACCGCCGTACCCGGAGAGACCGCGGACCCGATCTCGACAAGCCTGTCGTCGAGGATGCCGCTGATGGGGGCGACGATCGTGGTGCGCGCGAGACGTTCCTGCAGCCCGGTCAGGTTTGCCTGGCTCTGCTCGGCAGCGCGCTGCGATTCGAGGTAGCTGAGTTCGGTTCCGATGCTGTCTTCTTCGTAGAGTTTCTTTCTGCGTTCCCAGACTTCTTCATCGTATCCGGCCTGAGCGGCCGCGCTCTGCACCTGGGCTCTCAGGATCGCGTCGTCGAACCTGACGATGGCCTGCCCCCTGCGCACGGCACCGCCCTTGTCGCGCACGATCCGGCGCACGACCCCGGCCTCTTCGGCGGACACCACCACGTCCCGCATCGCCATCGCGACGCCGGGGAGGTCGATCGAGCGAATGAAGACTCCGGGGTCGATGTGCTCCACTTCCACATTGACAACCCGTGTGTAGCCCTCGCTGCCTGCCGCCCCGACGGGCGGATCATCGCCGCGAAGGTTCCCGCAAGCCTGGAGCGTTACCGCTGCCAACGCCGCCGCAATCAGGCGGCCAGTCACAAAACGCCAACTCATACTCAATATCTCTCTGTTAGTTCTATTCCTCGATGTCCACCAGCGGGACACGCCCGGCCGCCTCGTCGAGCCTTGCCCGCGCAGCCAGATAATCATACACCGCTTGAGCGTAGTTGAATTCGCTCTGGCGCAGTGCAACCTCGGCGTCCGTCAGCTCCAACTGGCTCGACAGGCCCTCGCGGTACTGCGCGCTGGCGATCTCGTACCCCCGTCCCGCCTGCGATACAGCCAGGCGCTGACCGGCGGCCCGCGCTCTCGCTTCGCCCACCTCGTCCACCAGGTTTCGCAGCTGTATCTCGGCCTGATCGATCGCAAGCTGCGTCTGCACCTCCGCCTGGCGCAGCGCCATCCGCCTCTGCCCGATGCGCGCCTCCCGCCGGAACCCCGAGAACACGGGGAAGCTGACCCGCAGCCCCACCTGTTTCGTCGACCCCCGCTGCAGGGACGTTCCGAAGAAGTCGGGCACGCCGTTCTGCTGGGCGGCCAGGCCGTAGGTTCCGAACGCGGACACAGTGGGAAGGTAGTCGACCTGCTCGATCCGCATTTCAGTGTGCCGGAGCGACTCGGTCAGCTCGAGCTGACGAATGTCCGAGCGCACCGTGCGCCCCCGCCGCACGAAGTCGGCGACATCCATGTCGTCGTCAACGGTCGCCCCCGTGAAGGTCAGGATGTCCTGATTGGCCAGCGAGTTCATTCCCAGCTGATCCAGGTCCATCGCCGCCAGTTCTCCCGCCACCTCGATCCGGGCTTCGGGGTCCATCGCCAACTCGGCCGCGATGGTCCGGCGAGCCGCGCTGCGCCGGTTCTCGGCCCGCCGGAGGTTCGGTTCCAGGTTGGCCAGCTCCACCTCGAGGCGCAGGACATCGTACAGTTCGGCCAGTCCGGCTTCCGCCATTGCCCGGGTTTCGTCGAGAGACTGCCGGACCCGCTTCACCGAGTTCTGAGTGAGGCGCACTTCTTCCTGCGCGAGAAGGAGGTCGTAGTAGGCGATGCGAACGCGAGTCACGACCTGTTGCGTGCGGCCCCGCACGGCTTCCTCCTGCAGGCCTCGGAACCGGGCGGCGGCGCCCACACCGACGAAGATGTCGGGGTCGAAGAGCGTCTGCTCCGCATTCACGGACAGGTTCCAGAGGTTGTCGGCACCGAACTGGATGGGGATGAAATCGCCTTCCCCCGCCGTAGGATCGAAGATCTGCGCGGGGAGAAAGCTCACCTGCGGCGCGACGTTGCGCGTAAACGAGGAAGAAAGGTCGAGGCTGGGATAGACGTCGCTCCACGCCTCCGATACCTGTCGCTGGGCAACCCCGAGCTGGTAGCGCGCGTCAAGGACATCCCTGTTCCGCTCCACGGCAGCGCGGGCGAGCGCGCTCAGAAAGATGGGTCCCTCGCCCGGCCCGTCTCCCGACGGTGGCTCTTGCGCCCGGGCAGGCACCGTGATGGCCAGCAGGACGACGGAGCCCGCAAACGCGAGGACACGGGGCCAGGAATGCCCCCACCGTCGACGCTTCCCACGACCCGCCACATCTATCGATCCAAACATGAATCCTCCGAGTATTGTTCCCGCGTGCAAGACACTCCGGCGCCCGTTCCCGTTGAGTTCGGACGACCCCTGCGCGACATCCGGCATTGACTAAAACGCAGCTTCCCGGTAGCCTGTTTCGCGTAAGTCCGGCGGTGATCGCCGGGAAAGACCATAGTGCTATGAAGGAGCAGAGGATGCGAACCACGGGAACCGTGAAGTGGTTCAACGACGCGAAGGGATTTGGATTCATCAGCCCGGTGGCCGGGGAGAGGGACTGTTTTGTCCACTACTCCTCGATCGAGGGCGATGGGTTCCGGAGCCTTGCTGAGGGAGACCAGGTCGAGTTCGACATGGTCAACGGCCCGAAGGGGCCTGCTGCGGAAAACGTAATCCGCGTCGGAGGTGTCGCCTAGCTCCAAGACTACGAAGCGTACTTTCCGGAAAGCGAAGCCGGCGTGGGGTCCACCGCCGGCTTCGTCATTTAACGGATCAGTCAAAGAACACCGCGTGCCACCGGTCCCGGGCGGGGGCCTCCCAATGGCCGGCTCGCAGTTCGGATAGCCTGGTGACCGAGTTGTCGAACACGACCGACGCGGGAGTGATCTCGCCCGACCTCGCCAGTTTCCGGAACTCGGGCCTGGAGGCTTTGCGGATGCGGTCCCGGGTGTCGCGGTACCATACGGCTTCGTTGCCGAGGAAGCGCACGCCGAGGCCAGTCTCCATCTCCTTGAGCACCCCGACGAGCGCGTCGATCGAGCATCCGGAGGGCGCCGAGGCCTCGGTGTCCGCGCCCACGATCAGGAAGCGCCCGTAGCACCAGGAGCGCGCCGCGCGCAGCGGAACGCCGTGGGCCGCCCACGTCGCGAGAAAGCCGTCGACGGAGGCCAGCAGCTGCTCTGACTCGCGAGCTTCCAGTTCGCGATCGACCCCGAAGATCCAGATCCTGGCGCTATCCGGGAAGCCCTGCAGCTCAGGCGGCGTCATGACGGAGCCGCCGCGTCGCCATACGCGTCCCGAGGTGGGTTCTTGTCCAGCAACACCGCGATCCACTTCAAGTCGTTCGTATTCTCCAGCATGATCTTCACCATCATTGTGAGCGGCACGGAGAGCAGTGCCCCGACAGGACCCCACAGCCATCCCCAGAATACCAGCGAAAGGACCACGACCAGAGTCGACAGCCCCAGTCGTCGTCCCATCAGTGTGGGCTCCAGCCAGTTCCCGAAGACGATGTTGACGGCCAGATAGCCGAGACACACGATTACCGCGCCCTGGACATTGATGCCCGCGAAACCGGCGGTCACGGGATCGACCTGCACGAGGGCGAGAGCAATCGCGGGGATGGAGGCGATGACCGATCCGATCGTCGGCACATAGTTCAAGACAAATGCGATCAGTCCGAGCAGAATCGGGAGGTCGAGTCCCATCGCCCAGCTCCACAGTCCGAGCAGGGTGCCCGTGCCCAGACTGACCAGCGTCTTGATCACGAGATACCCCTGCACCTCGTCGACGACCTTCCGGAAGCGCTTGTCGGAAGCCAGCGCGTCCGAGGCGATCGCCCGGATCTTGCGAGGAAGGAACGCCGCCTCTCCAAGCGCGAAGACCAGAATCAGAAAGACCAGGAAGGTGGTGGACAGGAAGGACAGGGCCCATGTGGTGGTGGCGGTGGCCAGAGCCGTGAGCGTGGTCACATTGAGAAGCCCGAGGACGGTACTCCGCAGCTGGCCTTCCTCGATGAAGGGCGCCCAGTTTTCGATCTGCCTCAGCCAGGGATCGAGCTGGGGCGTGATCGCCTCGATCTGGATCAGAATCTGCGACTGGAGCGCGGGCAACTGCTGGCTGGCCACCAGGATCAGCAGGCCGAATACCCCCGCTACAACCAGAAAGGTGATCAGAACGGCCAGGGACTGGGGGGTTCTCCTCGCCAGCCAGATGACGAGGGGCAGGCAGATAATCGCAAGAAACCCGGCCAGGGCGACGGGAAGCAGGATTGGCTGCGCGAACCGCAGCCCCTGGATGACTATGACCGCCGCCGCGAGTGTGACCAGGAAGCGGAGGCCGGGATTCTGATCGAACTGGTCGCGGACCATCGCACTCTTTTTGAATGGTTTTCGTAGCTTGAGTCTATGGATAACCCGCCGTCCCGAAAACCCCCCTCCCAGGAGGAGGAGCACGCCGACAGCCGCATTCGGAGCAGCAGATCCGACGATGGACTGCTGCGCGAGTGCCGCGTGGACACGTTTCGTTCGGGCGGAGCCGGAGGCCAGCACCAGAACAAGGTGGAGTCAGGGGTGCGGCTGACCCATCATCCGTCCGGCATCGTGGTCGCCTCGCGTAGGCACCGCTCCCAGCACCGCAACCGGGAGGACGCCCTGCGGAAGCTCCGCGAGGAGCTTGCGCGACGCCGGATCAGAACGAAGCGCCGCATCCGCACACGGGTCCCGCGCGGCGAACGGCAAAAGCGTCTGGATCAAAAGAAGAAGCGGTCCCGCCTGAAGCTCACGCGGAAAAAGCCCCGGGCAGAAGACGAGTAGGCCGGGGCGCCGGGCACCACGTCAGCAAATGATCGGAATCAGGGGACGAGGCTGGACCACCGTGCCTTCGACGTACGTGTTCGTGTACACGCGGATCTGACCGCAGCCGCGGATGACCTCCACCCGGTAGACGGCCGAAGTCGGGATCGTGCTCAGTTCCCCCACGCCCCCGAAAGCCGGCGCATCGTCGATGAACACCCTTGGCCGCTGCGGCATCGTGCCTCGCGTGCGGATGCAGTCGAGGGGCTGGCCGAAGATGCTCGTTCCCGAGTTGCCCTCGAAACAGGGCACAAACTCGAAGGCCGGCTGGCTGTGGAGGTAGTCGGCGACGTTCAGGTCGGGTGCCGATCGGAGCGCGATCTCGCCGTAGGTGTTGGTAATGTAGGGCAGCTCGCGCAGCCGCGTCTCGAGGCGGTCCACGTAGACCTCGATCCCCTCCAGGACGACGGGCTTGGGGATCAGGACGACTTCGATGAATTGATCGAGCTGGATGTCGAGCACCTGGACCAGATCCGCATATCCGATCCGCGATACCCGTACCGCACTCGGACCCTCGGGGACTTCGGGGATGCTGAATCGTCCCTCTGCGTCGGTGACCCCCAGGATGGGCGATCCGTCCTGCCGGATGGTCTCCGGGAGGCGGACTACCGCCCCCTCGACCGGCGCGCCCCAGTAGGTGTCGATGACCTGGCCTTGAAAAGTGACGAACGCCCCCCCCTGGGCGGCAGCCCCGCCACTCGCGCAAGCCACCGCAGCCAATGCAGCGCACAGGGGAAGGAAACGGCCCCGCATGGTTCAGCTCAGCGCTTCCACCGCCCCCACCACCTCTTCGAAGGGGGGCAGTACTCCGGGATCGTCGCTCACCCAGGCGTAGCGCACCCGGCCATCGCCGTCCACAACGAAGACCGATCGCTTCGCAACGCCCTGGAGTCCAAAGAAGTCGTTTTCGAGCACGCCGTAGGCCGCGGCGGCCGTCTTGTTGAAATCGGAGAGGATGGGAAACGGAACCTCCATCTCCTTGCGCCACTGCTGATTCGAAAAAGGCGAATCGATGCTGATCGCGTACACCGCCGCACCCAGCGATCCCCACTGGCTCCAGTTCTCGCCAACATGGCACAGCTCCTGGGTGCAGACGCCACTGAAGGCCAGCGGCACGAACATCAAAACGACCGGCTTCCCGCGGTGGGCGGACAACGTGACGGGATCCTGGCCAAACGCGTCCAGCAGGGAGAAGTCAGGCGCTTCGGTTCCGACTTGAATGTTCCCCAATGTTCTTCACTCCAGGGTCTTGGGTGACGCCTCGCGGCGTTGCAGCCGGCCCCGGCCGATCCGGGTCGGCATCGCCCTCCAAAATAACACCCGCGGCTGGCAGTCCGTGGACAAAGCCGCCCGAGCACCGAGAGCGGTGAGGCGCCGGGTTGCCTAGTCCCTGCTCACCGCCTGCTTCGTCCAGATCAAGGCGGATCCGCAACCTCCGTTGTAGCGGCCCCGAAACTCCGGCGGAGTCCGGGAGCCCCAGTAGACTTCCGCCACCTCCACCCATTCCGGCGGAATCTGGTCGATGTTGACCGTTCCCTCGATGTCGACATTCCACTCCACTCCGTCAACGAAGATTGCGAGCATGCAATCGCGAGCCCGCAGGTGCGCCCGATGCGTGCTCGGACGGTCGATGCGCAGGCCGGGCACGTGGGCGAAAGCGTCCGAGATCAGCGGCGATCCCCGTTCTTCGATCGACTGTCGTGTGATGAGGCGCATGACGACGCCCTGATCGAGCCGCCGGTAGTATCCGCGCGACTCCAGGAAGCGGGAGCGTACCTCGACCTTGATGGGCCGCAGCGCGACCGCCTCGACCGTCAGAGCGACTTCGACCGCCGTGGTCCGGTCCGGGTGCAGGGTGACCGGCTCTGTTCGCGTCGCGTAGCCGATCCTGTCGACAGTCACCTGCGTCAGGTCCGAATACAGGCCGCTGAATTCGGCTCGGCCATCGGTGTTGGTTGGTGTCATCCGGCCATCGACGAGTGAGACCGTCGCTCCTTCAACCGGGGTTCCCATGGCCGCATCCACGACCTTGACGAGAAGTCTGGCGGGGGTTCTCAGATCGCCGTACTCGGCCTTGCGCAGCATGAGGCTGAAATCTCCCGGACGGAGGACCTTGAATCCTCCTTCCATCGTGGCGTAGCCCCCCTTTCGAATCGTCAGCGTATAGTCGCCGATCACGGCGTCGAAGGAGACGCGGCCGTCCAGCCCGGTGACGTACCGATCCGCAACTCCGGAAAGCGCGATGACGGCGCCCTCGAGATCTCCGCGCGTATCCACGTCCTGGATGTGGGCGGTGATGCGGACGACGTCAGGCTGCTGGGCGGCGACAAGGTCCGGTCTCGCGAACGCAGTCCCGGCGAGTGCAAGAAACACCCCCGCAAATATCGGCACCGGGCAGCGGGTCTGGGTCATGTCACTCCTGACACTCCTCTGGCGGAGCTTTGGCAGGCCACTGCGTGGCCCTCATGACTGGTGCGCTCGCTCAACGCTATCGGGCTCCCATTAGTCCTTGATGTTGACGTTCGCGGGGCCAAAGGACAAGGGGTGACAAGCCCTGCAGTCGTTTATTCTCGACTGGCGAACGGGCGCCAGCCGATATTATCTTCAAGCCAAAGCCACCAACCAGGGGGATCATGAACAAGTACGCCTTCGCACTGCTCGCGGCGGGCACCTTTGGTCTCGCTGTTGCCGGGCCCGACGGCGCACCCGCGGATGTCCAGATCGTGGAAGGGGCAATTCCGTCCGACCACCCGTCCCCCGCCGATGCCGTGGCCAACGAGGTCGTGCAGCAGTACTGCGTCCGTTGCCACAGCGAGCGGCGCCGGGTGGGCGACCTGGTGCTCGAGGGCTTCGACCTCGCGGATGCCGCCCAGCACCGGCCCACCGTCGAGAAGATGATCCGCAAGCTCCGGGCCGGGATGATGCCGCCCAAGGGCGTCCGGCGTCCCGAGGCCGAGGTGATCGCGGAGATGGCGACCGAGCTTGAAACCGCGATGGACGAGATTGCAGCGCGGGATCCCAACCCAGGCAAGCGTACCTTCCAGCGCCTTAACCGGGCCGAATACACACGCGCGGTGAAGCATCTGCTGGGCGTCGATGTCGACGTGAGTTCATTCCTCCCGCTCGACACCAAGAGCGCGAATTTCGACAACATCGCCGACGTACAGATGCCCTCGGCGACCGTGATGGAGGGGTACCTCCGCGCAGCGGGGCAGATCAGCCGCATGGCGCTCGGGGATCCCGACGCGGAAGTGTCGTCCACCATCTATCGGATCCCCCGCGTAGCGTCGCAGAAGGATCGGGTGGAGGGTGCCCCCATCGGGACCCGGGGCGGTCTGTCAGTCATGCACAACTTCCCTGCGGATGGGAAGTACGTGTTCCACATCATGCCGTACGCCGCCGTCGAGGGAGAGGTGTTCGGAAGGACGTTCGGCACCGAGCAGTTCGAGGTCTCGATCGACGGAGCGCGGGTAGCGCTGATGACCATCGACCGATGGATGTCCGAATCGGAGCCGACCGGCCTCAACATACGGACCGACTCCATCTACGTTACGGCGGGTCAGAAGCGCGTCACTGTCGCTTTCGTGCGGCAGTTCGAAGGCGTCGTGGACGATCTGATCCGACCCATCGACCACACCCTCGCGGACGGCCAGATCGGAATCGGCCTCGGCGTTACGACTCAGCAGCACTTGCAGCGCCTGACGGTCCTGGGGCCCTTCGACGTCACTGGCGTCTCGGATACGCCAGCCCGCCGGGCCGTGTTCTCCTGCCGGCCCACCGCACCCGACGAGGAAGAGCCGTGCGCGCGCCAGATCATCACGCATCTGGCCACGACGGCCTACCGGCGTCCGGTGGAAGACAGCGATGTCGACGGCCTTCTTCGCTTCTACAATCAGGGCGCGGCCGACGGCGGCTTCGAAAAGGGCATTCGCACTGCGCTGCAGGCTGTTCTGGCCAGCCCCCATTTCATCTTCCGCCTCGAACGCCGGCCCGCCGAAGTGGCTGCCGGCGGCGTGTACGCGATCAACGACTTCGACCTCGCGTCGCGGCTTTCGTTCTTCCTTTGGGGCGCCCCGCCCGACGACGAACTCGTGCGCCTGGCCCGGGCCGGTGATCTTTCCGACCCTGCGGAGCTGGACCGGCAGGCGCGGCGCATGCTGGCGGATCCGCGCTCCGAAGCGCTCGCCACGCGCTTCGCTGCACAGTGGCTCAGGCTGCAGGATCTCGAGGACATCCATCCCGACGCCCTCACCTATCCCTACTTCGACCAGACGCTCGCCGACGCGATGGTCCAGGAAACCGAACTCTTCTTCTCCCATCTGGTCGCCCAAGACCGGTCGGTTCTCGAGTTGCTCACGGCCGACTACACCTTCGTCAACGAGCGCCTGGCGCGACACTACGGAATCACCGGCGTGGTCGGTCCGTCGTTCAAGAGGGTCTCGTACCCCACCAGCCAACGGCGCGGACTGCTCGGACAGGGCAGCGTCCTTACCCTGACCTCGCATCCGGACCGCACCTCTCCCGTGCTGCGGGGCAAGTGGGTGCTCGAGGTTCTGCTCGGTGCTCCGCCGCCACCGCCGCCGCCCGACATCCCGGCCTTCGAGGAGACCGCCGCCGCCGAAGCAGGACGCTTCCTTACGGTGCGCGAGCGGATGGAGCAGCACGCTGCGAACCCGGCGTGCGCCTCCTGCCACAATGTGATCGACCCCATCGGGCTGTCGCTCGAGAACTTCGACGTGACCGGCGCCTGGCGCATCCGCGACGAGGGCAATCCGGTCGATCCGGTGGGAGTCATGTACGACGGTACCGAACTGGCGAGCCCCGAGGATCTGCGAGCAGCGCTTCTGGGCATTTCCGATGTCGTGCTGAGCACCTTTACAGAAAACATGATGGCCTATGCCCTGGGCCGGCGCGTGGAGTACTACGACATGCCGACGATCAGGGCGATTACCAGCGCCGCCGAAGTCGACGACTACAGCATGTCGTCCTTCATCCTTGGTGTCGTCAGCAGCCCGCCCTTCCGCATGGCGAGGGCCGGCACCGTAGCCGAGGACCAGGCGCCGGACGGAACAACTCGACCCAACCCCTGACCCAGCGAGGTCTGACAGATGCAATACCTGAGTGGCAAACACCTCTCGCGGCGCGCGATGCTCAAGGGAGCCGGGGCCGCAATCGGCCTGCCCCTGCTCGACGCCATGGTTCCTGCGGGGCGGCTCTGGGCCGCTACCGAAGCAGGCAAGGCGGCCGACAAGACCAGGGTGGTGTGCATCGAACAGGTGCACGGAGCTGCGGGCTGCAACGATTGGGGCGCCTCGCAGAACCTCTGGTCGCCGGCGGAAACCGGGAGTGACTTCGATCTCTCGACCAGCAGCCTCAAGCCGCTGGATCCGTTCCGCAAGTACCTGACCATCGTCAGCGACACGGACGCGCGGATGGCGGACGCGTACGCCCCGAGCGAGATCGGCGGCGACCACTTCCGCACCAGCGCCGTCTTCCTGACCCAGGCGCATCCCAAGCAGACGGAAGGGTCCGATGTCGAGGTCGGGACGTCCTTTGACCAGCTCTACGTCCAGCGATTCGGTCAGGACACGCCCATCCCCTCCCTGCAGCTGTCCATCGAGAACGTGGACCAGGCCGGGGGCTGCGCCTACGGCTACGCCTGCGTCTATACTGACACGATCAGCTGGGCCACTCCGACCCAGCCGCTGCCGATGATCCGGGATCCCAGAGCTGTGTTCGAGCAGCTCTTCGGCGCTGGGGGAACGCCCCAGCAACGGGCCGAACGCCTGAGCACCGACCGGAGCATCCTCGACTGGGTCAAGGGCGAGATGTCGGCGGTTCGGCGCCAGCTCGACCCGAGCGATGTCCACCGGCTCGACCAGTATGCGCAGAATATCCGCGAGTTGGAGCAACGGATCCAGCGCATCGAGACACAGAACACGAGCGGTGAAGAGCGGCAGATCCCCGAGGCTCCCGTCGGCGTGCCCGATTCCTTCGAGGATCACGTGAAGCTGATGTTCGACCTTCAGGTGCTCGCCTTCCTGTCGGACACGACCCGCGTGTTTTCGTTGAAGCTGGGCCGTGATGCATCGCCCAGGGTCTATCCCGAATCGGGTGTGGACACGCCCTTCCATGCCTCGTCCCACCACGGTGGCCGCGAAGATCGCGTGCGGCAGTTCGCCAGGATCAACGAGTACCACGTTTCGATGGTGCCGTACTTCATGGAGAAGCTGCAGGCGGCGACGGAGGGTGGAGAGTCGCTCCTGGACAAGACGCTGATCATGTACGGGTCAGCCATGGCCGACAGCAATCTCCACAATCACGCGCGTTGCCCGCTGTTCCTGGCCGGCGGCGCCAATGGCATCCTGGAAGGCGAGCAGCACATCCGTGCGCGCCCGGGCACGCCGATGGCGAACGTCATGCTGAGCCTGCTGCACAAGCTGGGAGCCGACGACATCAAGAAGTTCGGGAACAGCAACGCTCACTTCGCGATCTAGCAGCCCGTCGACAAAGGGTGGAACCATGACCGCTGGAAGGTCTGAAACATTCCTGGCCGGCAGGCCGGGACGCCGCGTTGCGCAGTTTCTCGCATTTGCAACGCTGATTGCCACACTCGGTGCGGGCGGCCCCGTGGAGGCTCCGGTCGCCGATGCCGCCGAGCGCAGCGACCTGGAAGCCGTCAGGGCCCTGCTCCGCCAGGGTGCGGACGTCAATACGGCCCAGAGCGACGGAATGACCGCGCTGCACTGGGCCGCGGCCAACAACGACGTCGAGATCGCCAGGACGCTTCTCTACGCGGGGGCGACCGTCCGGGCCACCACGCGCCTTGGAGGCTACAGTCCCCTTCACCTTGCGAGCCGGGGAGGCCACCCCGAGGTGGCGAGGCTGATCCTCGAAGCCGGCGCCGATCCCAACACCTTGACCACCACCGGCGTCACGGCGATGCACTTCGCGGCCGACGCGGATGCCGGCGCCGTGGTCGACCTTCTCGTGGCCCACGGTGGCGACGTGGATGTGCGCGACGCGTTTGCCGAGCGGACGCCGCTCATGTTCGGGGCAGTCCGCGGGGCCGACTCGGCGGTGCGGTCACTGCTCGACGCCGGTGCCGATGTGACTCTCGTGACCCGGGTCAAGGACTACGAGGAGCATGACAGGAACCTTCGCGCGGATCAGAGACAGCGTGCCCGCGTGAGGGCCGCTGCCGAAGAACCCGAGGAGGACGAGGAGCCCGCGCAGGCCGGAGCACCGCAGCAACCGGCCCAAGGCCAGCCCCAGCGCCCGGCGCAGCCCGCTCCCGGAGCCCCTGCCGCCGACGAGGAGACGCCCGATACCGCCGCTCCGGCCGAGCCACCCGTCAAGGCCCTGACTTCCGCGCAGCAGATCGGCATGCAGGGCGGATTCACCGCTCTGCACTTTGCGGCCCGCGAAGGCCACCGTTCGACGGCAGCGCTGCTCGTCGACGGCGGAACGGACGTCAACCGCCCCACCGCCGGCGACCAGTCCACGCCGATGCTGGTGGCCGTCATCAACGGCAACTACGACCTCGCTCGAGACTTCCTGGAGCGCGGCGCCGACCCCAACCTCGTCAGCGACGACGGCGCGGGCCCGCTCTTCGCGACCCTCAACATCGAGTGGTCACTGCGCACCTGGTATCCGCAGCCGCAGGCATTCCGCCAGCAGGAGACCAGCTACCTGGATCTCATGAAGCTGCTGCTGGAAGCCGGTGCCGAGCCCAACCAGCAGACGACCACCCACATCTGGTACGCCGCCTACAACGCCGGCCGCATGGGAGTGGACTTCACCGGAGCCACACCGTTCTGGAGAGCTGCCTACGCGGTGGACGTGGAGGCCATGCGCCTCCTCGTCGAGTACGGAGCCGATCCGAACATTTGGACGATCAAGTTGCCGGACCGTCGCCGCTTCTTCGACCCGAACTTCCCCGACACGACGCCGGACGAGACGCCGACGGATCCATCCGGATTGTCGCCCGTGCCGGTCGGCGGACCCGCGGTGCATCCCCTGCACGCCGCCTCGGGCGTGGGCTTCGGCACTTCGAGGGTCGCCCAGCAGCATCGGAGCGTGCCCGACGGGTGGCTTCCGGCGGTACGCTATCTCGTCGACGAGCTCGGCATCGATCCCAATCTCCGCGACAAGGACGGCTTCAACGCCATTCACCACGCGGCGGCCAGGGGAGACAACGAGACCATCCTTTTCCTGGCGAGCCGGGGCGCGGATATCCACGCCATCAGCAGGCGGGGCCAGACCACGGCCGATCTTGCCAACAGCCCCGAGCAACGCGCCCAGCCGCATCCGGCCACGGTAGCGCTGCTGGAAAAGCTGGGTTCACACAACAGCCACCAGTGCCGTTCCTGTGGAGGTAGCCGCTGATGACCGGGAGGGTATCGGAGGAACCGCTGACGGTGCGCTGGGCGGGGGTCGCGTGCGCGGCCGCAGTCGCCGCGACGCTGATCATCCCCGCACCGGCATCGTCCCAGGACACCGAGTGGAATCGTTACACCCTCGAAGGGCTGGAGGGTGTGTATGTGCGGGCCGAGACCAATCTGGGCTGCGAAGGCGCGGGGGTATCCGCCGACGCGGTCCGCACGGAGACCGAGGCCGCGCTCGAGGCGGCCGAAGTCCCGCTACTGACCGAGCGTGAAATGCTGGCCAGCCCGGGGTTGCCGGAGCTCAGGATCACGCTCGAGTGCGGGGGCGGTGTCGCGGGCGTGGTGGCCTACTCCGTTTCGGTCCGGGTTCAGCAAGCGACGCAGATGATCCGGGACACGCAGATCACGCTGTCCGAAGCCGTGACCTGGTGGGCCACCGGCGTTGGCGTTGCAGAGGCAGGGTCGACCGCGCAGGCGCTGAGCACCGCGCTCCAGGCCAGGCTCACGGAATTCGCCGAGGCCTTCGCGGCCATCAACGCGGAAGACGAGGGGTCGGGCTAGGCGGTTTCGCGCGGGGTCAGCAGGCTGATTGCGACCATCCGGGCCTCGTCCAGGGTTTCCACGACATGGTCGTCGGGAACACGGCGCAGGATGTCGAGCGTGCGAAGGGTCACCCCGACCGATCCCGAAAGTCCCATCACGATCACCTCCGTGCGGGCCCTCTCGGCCACCGCGATGAGCTGGGCGATCAGCATGGCGGCGCTGTCGTCCAGGAAGCGGGCATGCGTGAAGTCGAAGATGACGATTTCGTGCTCACTGATGTCGCTCCCTATCGTCCCCACCAGCTTGTGCGCCGAGGCGACCGTGAAGCTGCCCTTCAGGGCAACCAGGCCTGTCCGCGCCGCGTACTCGTCCTCCATCGGCACCATCTCGGGGTGTTCGGCGAAGAAGGCCTGGTCGAGGAGCGGCACCGAAACCACGCTGTCGAGTTCCAGCACCTCCATCTCCTTGGCCAGCGCCATCGCCGCCACGATGAGGCCGATCGCCACTGCCGTGACGAGATCGACGAAGACGGTGAGACTCAGCGTCACCAGCATGACGACCAGGTGTTCGCGCCGGATCCGGTGAATGCGGGTCAGCAATCTCCAGTCGATGATGTCCCAGCCGACCTTCATGAGGATCCCCGCCAGAACCGCGTGCGGGATCGGCTCGACGAACTGGCCCAGACCCAGCAGCAGCCCGAGCACGAGCACCGCGCGCAACGCCCCCGAGACCGGCGTCGACCCGCCAGCGCGAATGTTGGTGACGGTGCCCATCGTCGCCCCTGCCCCGGGGAGGCCGCCGAACACGCCCGAGATGATGTTGCCGATGCCCTGCCCCACGAGCTCGCGGTTGGGCTTGTGCTGCTGGCCGGTGAGCGAGTCGGCCACCAGTGAGGTGAGCAGGCTGTCCACCGAACCGAGCAGAGCGAGCACCAGTGCCGGCTCGGCCGCGTCCAGAAGGAAGTCGAGAGGGGGCAGCGTGACCTGAATCCCGGGCAGTCCAGCCGGGATCTCGCCGATGACCGGGACGTTCGCGAGCCACAGCACGCCCAGCAGCGTGCCCGCGACAAGCGCCATCAGCACCGGCGGTGCGTACTTCGAGAAGCGCCGGGGCCACAGAACCGTCACCGCCAGGGTGACCGTGGCGAGCACAACGGCCTGAAAGTTGACGGAGTCGAGCGCCAGGAGCGCGCCGATCGCGCCGCGAGCCCCTCCCGAGGGCACCGGGGCCCCCAGGAAGGGCAACACCTGGATGAGCATGATGATGATGCCGATCCCGGACATGAACCCGGAGACGACCACGTGGGGCGTATAGACCACGAAGCGGCCGATCCTGAGCGTGCCCAGCGCCACCTGCAGCAGTCCCGCCACAACCACGATCGCGAATGCCTCGCCCAGCGTGGAGGCGTGGGTCGTGATGATCACCGACATGGCGACGGTCATCGGCGCGGTCGGACCGGAGATCTGCGATCTTGTGCCGCCGAAGACCGAGGCGAAGAAACCCACCGCGATGACGCTGTACATGCCCGCGGCCGCACCGAGACCGGAAGCGACCCCGAAGGCCAGCGCCACGGGGAGCGCGACGACCGCGGACGTGACCCCGCCGAACAGATCTCCGCGGAGCGTATGGAGGTCGTAGCCGCGCATCATGCTGTGAGCAGCGGTCCTACCGGGCACGGACGGCCGGGAGGATCCGCTCCTGAAGCGCCGTCCAGCTCGACATCTCGGGACGCTCGTGCAGCGTCCAGCCGTTGAAGACCGAGATCAGGGCGTGCTCGGGGACCACGTGGATGAACTGTCCGCCGTAGCCGTTCCCGGCGAAGATCGTGGCCTCGCCGTTCTCGTGCGCAGGCACCCACCACTGGTAGCCGTATCCCGTGTCAGGACGATCATTGTCGGGAGCGATGTCGGCCACGACGGGTCCCGTGGAAGCCCTCACCCACTCGCGCGACACGATCTGCCGGCCGTCCCACTCGCCGCCCCGCAGCATCAGGTAGCCGATCCGGGCCAGGTCGTGGGTGGACAGGTAGAGACCACCCTCCGAATCTGCCTCGCCCCCGGGTGTGATCTTCCAATGGTACTCGTCGATCCCGATCGGTCGGAAGAGCCGCTCTTCGGCCCACGCGTCGAGCCGCTGCCCCGTCGCTTTGCGAACGATCTTGCCGAGCAGGACGCTCACGCCGTCGTTGTAGTCGAACTGCGCGCCGGGATCGGTCCCGATCGGCTGCTCCACCACGTACTCGATCCAGGCGTCGCTCCCTTCGAGGACCACGGTGGGGTGGGTGTCGTCGGTGTAGGGCTGTCCCGGCCGAGCCCAGTCCATCCCGCTGCGCATGGTCAGAAAGTCATCGAGCGTCGTCGACGCGCGCCGCGGATCCGCCAGGTCGACCCCGTAGTCCTCGAACCAGGACCAGGCGGCGTCATCCACCCCGCGGATGTGACCGGCGTCCACCGCGATCCCGAAGGCCACCGACATCACGCTCTTGGTTACGGACTGGAGCGAGTGCAGATCGGTGTCGCGATAGTACGGGTGCCAGCTGGGGTGATCGTAGTTGTATTGGTGTTCGGCGGTGTCCTCCTGTTGGGTGAGGAGTTCGGCGTACCTCTCACCGTGATCCCATCGGTGATCGGCAATGACGTATCCGTTGCGGATGAGGAGGAAATGGTCGATCAGGCCGTAGCTGCCCGCATTGATGTCCTGGACCAGCGCCTCGATCGCGGCCGCGTCCACGCCTTCGGCCTCTGGGGTGGAGACGGGCCATTCCTCACCCGGCCAGGGCTCGGCGGCCCCGTTCCCGGCACCGGCAGCAGTGTCCGGAGGCGCGCATGCGGTGGCCAGCACCAGAAACGCGAAGACATTTGTCGGCCATTTCGGGCCCGTTTTGGCCGACAAGACCCGCTCTGGACCCGTTGTCGGCCATTTCGAGCCCATTGTGGCCGACAAACCGCGTGCGACCGGGCGACCGCCGACCTCAATGGGCATGTCGGCGGTGGCGTGTCGAGGTGAGTTCGTGCCGATCATGGTCGTTCACTCCGTTGTCGTGGCGGAGGCCGGGGACCTGGCGGCGGGCGGCTCGGCACGGGCCTCATGCGCGGTGATGACCGCCATGAACTCGCCGCCGTAGCGGCGCAGCTTCGTCTCCCCTACGCCGGTGATCCCGGCGAAATCTTCGGGAGTGCGGGGGCGCCGCGCAACCATCTCCCGAAGGGTGGCGTCGTGAAACACAACGTATGGAGGCACGTTCTGGTCGGAAGCGAGCTCGGTCCGGCGCTTGCGCAGAGCTTCCCACAGTGATTCATCCCAGGTTGCCGGATCGATCGGCTCGACCGGTTTCTTCGCGGCCCTCCGCCTCCGCTTCGCCGCGGCCGGGCGAAGATCCAGGCGCATGCGCACCTCGGCTTCGCCGCGGAGGACCGGCCAGCTGGCGTCGGTCAGGCGGATCGAACCGTACTTCTCGATTTCGACGCTCAGCAGGCCCCGGGCGACGAGCTGGCGGAAGACCGAACGCCACTGGAAGGCGTCGAGGTCCTCGCCCACGCCGAAGGTCGGGATCCGGTCGTGGCCGAAGCGCTGGACGCGCTCCGTGTCGCGCCCGCGCAGCACATCGATCAGGTAGGCCACCCCGAACCGTTGTCCGGTCCTGGAGGCGCACGACATCGCCTTCTGGGAGGCCTCGGTCGCATCCCAGACCGCGACCGGCGCGACGCAGTTGTCGCAGTTGCCGCACGGCTCCGCGCCGGTTTCGCCGAAGTAGCCGAGGAGGGTCTGGCGGCGGCAGGTGGCGAGCTCGCAATACCCCAGCATGGCGTCGAGCTTGCGCACCTCGAGGCGCTTGCGATCCTGCCCGGCGTCGGAGTTCTCCACCATGTTGCGCATCGTGACGACCTCCTGCAGGCCGTAGACCATCCACGCATCGGCGGGTTGCCCGTCGCGGCCCGCGCGCCCGGTCTCCTGGTAGTAGGCCTCGACGCTCTTCGGGAGATCCATGTGGGCGACGAAACGCACGTCCGGCTTGTCGATGCCCATGCCGAAGGCGATGGTCGCGACGACGACAACGCCGTCTTCGCGGAGGAATCGGTCCTGGTGGCGCCGGCGGGTCCCCGCGTCGAGCCCGGCGTGGTACGCAAGCGCATTCACGCCGATCCCGCGCAGCCACTCGGCCGTATCGTCGACCTTGCGCCGGGACAGGCAGTACACGATGCCGGCGTCGCCCTGGTGGCGTTCCTCGAGAAAGCGCCGGAGCTGCGCCTTCGCATTGTTCTTCGGGACGACCTGGTAGCGGATGTTCGGGCGATCGAAGCCGCTTACCCAGAGGCGGGCTTCCCGCAGGCTCAGCCGTTCGATGATCTCGCGGCGCGTGGGCTCGTCGGCCGTCGCGGTGAGCGCGATCCTGGGAACCCCCGGAAAGTGCTGCCCCAGGACCGACAGCTGCATGTATTCGGGGCGGAAGTCGTGGCCCCATTGGGAGACGCAGTGGGCCTCGTCGATCGCGATGAGGGCGAGGCGGCTGCGGGCGAGCAGCTCCAGGGTGCGCTGGCCGAGCAGGCGTTCCGGGGAGACATAGAGCAGGTCGATCGCCCCGGCTTGCACAGCCCTCTCGACCTCGAGCACCTCGCCGTACGAGAGGGTCGAATTGAGGCACGCCGCCCGCACGCCGGTCAGTTTGAGGCCCTCGACCTGGTCGCGCATGAGTGCGATGAGCGGGGAGACCACCACGCCCACACCGTCCCTGACGATCGCCGGAATCTGATAGCAGAGGGACTTGCCGCCGCCGGTCGGCATCAGGACCAGGCTGTCACCTCCGGCGACCGTGTGGCGGATGATCTCTTCCTGCTGGCCCAGGAAGGCGGAGTACCCGAAAACGCGGTGGAGGATTCCGTGGATGTCGCTGGTCACGTGCGGTGCGTCGGGCGCCTCGGTCGGGGTCGGGGTGCGCGGTACGGCCGGTCGGTCCCTGCAATGTAACCCGCGAACCCGATGAGGGCCGTCAGCGGAGGTGATGCGTTGCGGCTATCCCCCCAGCACGTTGACCTGGCGCGTGAACTTCAGGAACAGCGAGCGTCCGAGCGGGCCGGTCAGGTTCTCGATTCCCTGCACCTCGTTGTAGACGATGAAGAGTCCCGTGCCGGCGGTGTTGAGCCAGCCGAAGCGCACGTTGGCGGACCACGTGTCGATCTGGTCGGAGTACTGGATCAGGGACTGCACATAGATCCGGGGCGTGAAGAAATAGCCCAGGTTGACCCCGGCGAGGGTGGCGGTGAAATCGCCCTCGGGGAGCATTACGTCGTTGTAGGAGACGCGCAGCCCGGCGCTGGCACGGGCGCCGCGGCGAAGTGTGAGGTCGGCGGTGGTGGTGCGCTTGCTGCCGGAGAGGAAGGCGCCCCAGTTGAAGCGGGAATTGACCGAGACCGGCCGGGACTGGTCGGTGAAGAAGACGACCTGTGATTCCCAGCCCGCGTAGGTCCCGGTGGGGATTACGACGTCGGTGCCGGGGATCGCAAAGGGTTCGTAGAGCCCTTCCGTGTTGTAGTTCGCCCCGGTGTGAAGTTCCATCCCGGAGTGCCACTGCCAGTGGCTGTCGATGTGCCAGCGGGCCGACTCGTTGAAACCGGTCTCCACGCCGGTGCGCCTGGTGCGGTAGGTGAAGTACGAGACGTGGGGGCGGATTTCGCGGAAGAGGGTGGCCGGCCGGTGCGTCCACATGCCGAATAGCTGCAGGTAGCGATGGCCGTTGCGGGGCAGGAAGCCGACTTCGGGGTTGAAGTGCTCGCCGATTTCACGCACGGTGGCGTTGGCTGTGAAGCGGCTGCTGCTCCATGCGGCCGTGACGTTCCAGGCGGCGTCGGCGCCATCCAGATCCGGCGTGTCGGTCCTTGCGACGAAAGAAGTCAGGGTCAGTTGATCGCCGATACCGAGGCTGCCGTCGACGGCGTAGGTGCGATTGTAGTCGCCGGCCATGTTGCTCGCGCGGTTGACGAACAGGCCGCCGACGCGGGAGCGGTTGGGAAGTTCCTTCGCGACGCGGGCGGCCGAGTAGGCGTTCTGGGGCGTCGTCAGCTCGCTGCTGCCGGTCTCGATGTGCAGCAGGCCCACGTTGAGTCCCGCCATTCTGCCCGACAGTCGCCCGCCGCCCTTGATGGGGACCGGGTGTCCGCCCGATATGCCGATGCGTCGGCTGAAGAAGAGGTCGGCGCCCCCTGCCCCGACGGTGAAGAAACCCGCGTTCTCGAGGAAGAAGGGCCGCTTCTCGGGGAAGAGCAGCGAAAAGCGGGTGAGGTTGACCTGCTGGTCGTCGACTTCCACCTGCGCGAAATCGGTGTTGACCGTCATGTCGAGGGTGAGGCCCTGCGTGACCTGCAACTTGGCTTCGCCGCCGAACTCGGCCTCGCGCCCGAATGAGGTCTGCGAGGCGTCCGTGTAGTCGCGCACCGAGGATCCGAGCAGATAGGGTGTTACCGTGGCGGCCCTGCGGAAGGGAGGTTCCACCCCGGTGAGCTGGCCGGCGAAGTCGAGCCGGTAGAGGCCGAACTCACGTGGGACGGCTGACCAGAAGTCTTCTTCGTTCAGGCGCCGGATGCGCCGCGAGATGTTGAACCCCCAGCTGTCGGTCTCGGACCCGTAGCGCAGGGTGCTGAAGGGGATCCGGAACTCGGCGTACCAGCCGTCGGCGTCCCGTGAGGTGGCGACCGTCCAGCTGCCATCCCAGTTCTTGTTGAATCCGCCCCCGGCCCCCCTCTGGAAGCGGCGCTGGCCGCTCATGCCGCCGCCGAGGAAAAACCCTCCGCCGCTGCCCTGGGCGGCGACCTGGCCGTCGTACTCGATCCCTGCGGGAGTCGTTCCGAAGACGAAGCCGTTCTGCTGATCGTTGTAGGTGTCGAAGATCATGATCACGGCGTCCGCGTCGGTCACCTCGTAGTCGCGGATGGATTCGCCGGGGACGATCTCTTCGGCCTGGGAATCATAGGCCCAGACAGCGACGTACACCGCCTCGTCATCGAACAGGATGCGCAGTTCGGTGGGCTCGGACGCCGGTTGGCCGTCGGCGGGCTCGCGCTGGGTGAAGTCGGCGAGCGCGGTGGCCGTCATCCAGACGGCGTCGTCGGGGACTCCGTCGATCACCGGCGCCGCATCGGTGCGCGAAGCGATGGCGACGCCGGGCTCGGTCGCGTTCGTCGAGGCGGCATTGCCGTTCGCGGGGACTTGCTGGGCCCCGGCGCCGGGCTGGAAAGCGAAGAACGATGCCGCCAGTGCGGCGGAACAAACGAAAAAGACGCGTCCTGAAGTGAAGGGCGTCGAGTAGGTGTCAGGCCTGGCTATGGACATGCGGCGCCTGGCTGCCTCCTGTGCGCGGGAATGAAACTGGAAGACCCATGATAAGACAACTGGCGACGGGTCGGCGTTGAGCATGGACGTGCACCGGGATAGTCACGCTCGTATGGTTGTCCAATACTTGACAATCCAGTGCCGGAAGGAGGGCGCCCCCATGACGAGGAAATTGATCCGGACGTTGGCGATCGGCTGCGTCCCGGCTGCCTGGGCAGGAGCGGGATCAGCACAGGAGCCGCCCGACACCGTCTTCGAGGTAGAGGAACTCGAAGTCGTGGTGGGCTCTCGGGCCGGGGTGGCGGACCCTGCAACGCTGCCCGTGCCGGTGGACATCTACGGGGCCGAGGAGATCGCCCGTCTGGGCGAGGTCGACCTCGGCGAAGTACTTGGGCGCATCGCACCTTCGTTCAACTCTACCCGCCTGTCTGCCGGTGATGGCGCCGCGCTGCACGTCGCGACATTGCGCGGCCTGAACGGCGACCAGGTCCTGGTGCTGGTGAATGGGAAACGGCGGCACGGGATCGCGTTCGCGAAGCTGCTCGCGGCCGCCGGCCAGGGGACGACCGGCACGGACCTGCGCGCGATTCCCGTCCACGCGATCAAGCGGATCGAGGTCCTGCGCGAGGGAGCGGCCTCGCAGTACGGCTCGGACGCGATCGCCGACGTCATCAACATCGTGCTCAAGGACGATGCCGGCGGCGTGAGCGCGGCGACCTTCCTGGGCCGGACATCGCGCGGGGACGGCATGAGGCTGCTGACGTCCGCCAACGCGGGAGTGCCCCTGGGCGACGGCTTCCTCAACGTCACCATGGAGGTCGCGCGGCAGGAGGTGACAAACCGGGCTGGCGTGGCACCCACCTGTTTCGGCCCCGATCCGTCCTACGGTCCCTGCGCGGACGGGGGCAAGGTCATCCAGCTGCAGCGCAACGGCGAGCCGGACTACCGGGGGGCGGGCTTCATGGCCAATGCAGCGGTGCCGATCGGCGAGACGGCCGAATTCTATGCATTCGGCGGCTATTCCGGGCGCGAGGCGGTGTCCGACGGCCTGTACCGCAAGGCCGACTGGGTGCCTCGCTCGGTCAGCTACGTCTACCCGGACGGCTTCTTTCCCATCGAGGAATCGGACCTGGCCGACAAGTCGGCCGTGGCGGGTCTGCGCGGAGACATGGGCGATTGGTCAGCCGATCTCAGCCTCGGCTATGGACACGGGCGCTTCGCTTTTGCAGCCGCGAATTCGATCAACCCGTCCTACGCTGCAGAATTCCTGGCCAGCAATCCGGGGGCCGACGGAGCGTCGATCGCTGCCAATGCCGGACCGAGGAACACCTTCAGCGGAGGGTTGAACGTTCGCCAGTGGACATTGAATGCGGACGCCGCTCGGGAGCTCGCGGTCGGGTCGACTCCGGCGTTTCTGGCCGTTGGAGGCGCCTTCCGCAGGGACTCCTACTGGATGGAGCCGGGTGACCGGGCTTCGTGGGCGTGTGGACCGAGCGACACTCCCGGCAGCTATCCTGCCGCGCATCATCAGAACGACGGATCGGTGTACGCGAGTTGCGGAATACAGGGCTACCCCGGGTACAGCCCCGCCTCGGCTTCGCTGAGCGAACGCGACCGCAACAGCGTGGGCGCGTACGCGGATATGGAGCTGCGTGCATCGGGCGGACGAACAGTGAGCGGCGCCCTTCGTTTCGAGCACTACACCGACGCCGGCAGTTCGCTGACCGGCAAGCTGGCCGGCAGGGTCGAACTGGGCGAATCGGGCGCGGCTCTGCGCGCGGCAGTCTCCACGGGGTTTCGCGCACCGCGTCTTCCCCAGCGAGGGTTCAACACAATCGGTTTCGTGGGCGGCGCCGAGGGTCTGGTGAGCGCCGGGTTCCTGCCCGAAGGCGATCCGATCGCGTGCACCGATTTCGGGGCCTGTTCCCTGAGCCACGAGACATCGCTCAGCCTCACTGGCGGCTTCGTGTATGCCAGCGACAACGGCCTCCTGGTTACGGCCGACTACTACCGCGTCTCGGTCGCCGACGCCATCGCCCTGACCCAGAGCCTGAACCCGAGCCACGGACTTCGTTCCGGCGCCCGGTTCCAGGGCCGGCCGGTCGACGCGGTGGCGTTCTGGACCAACGCAATCGACACGCGCACCCAGGGGTTCGATGTGGTCGTGAACTGGCGCTTCCGTGGAATGGACTGGGGAGCCGCCGATCTGTCGGCCAGCCTGCACCGGAACAGCACCGAGATCACCGCCAACCGAAACGAGAACTTCATCGGCGCCACGCAGCAGACCCTGATCGAGGAGTCGCAACCGGGACGGCGGATCGGTGTCAGCGCCGATGTGCGTTCCGCGCGCGGTGTTGGTGCGAGGTTCAGCGTGAACCACATCGGTTCGGTCACGACCCCATTCATCTTCGAGCAGAACGTGACGATCGACGCCGCAGCGATTGCCGACCTGGAGGTCACGTTCCAGGTGGCCGACCGGATCCTGGTGGGGGTGGGAGCGAACAACCTGCTCGACCGGCTCCCAAACAGGCTCCCGGACGACGCCGTGGCCCAGCTGTGGACGATGGAGTACCCGTCCGAGTCTCCCTACGGCGTTGCGGGGCGCATCTGGTACATGCGCGTGAATGTGATCGGGAGCTGATCGACGAGACCAAATCGCAAACGCAATGGCCACGGGATAGCGTGGGTCGCGCAGGAAGCCCAATGGGCCCAGAGGGACTTGAACCCCCGACCGTCGGATTATGAGTCCGCTGCTCTAACCGCCTGAGCTATGGGCCCGGTTAAGGCTAACCGGTCGCGGGAAAGGGGAGCAACAGCGGACTGGCCGTTGCGGGTGGTGTCGCCCCCGAACGTGCCTGGGCCATCGGTCCCACAAGGGTGGGCTGCGGGAGCGGACATCGACCTGCTACGTGCCGAACAGGCGATCGCCTGCATCTCCCAGCCCTGGAAGGATGTAGCCCTTTTCGTTTAGCTGGCGGTCCAGGGCGGCGGCGTACACCGGAACATCCGGATGCTCCTCCGTCAGCCTCGCTGCGCCCTCCGGGGAGGCGACCAGGCAAATGAAGGCGATCTCCTTCACGCCTCGCTCCTTGAGGTCGGCGATCGAAGCGCAGGCGGTGCCGCCGGTACCCAGCATCGGATCGACCAGCAGGTAGCTGAAGCGCTCCGGGTCGGGCGGGAGGTTCCCGTAGTAGCGAACGGGTTGCAGCGTCTCCTCGTTGCGGTAGAAGCCGAGGTGGCCGACCCGGGCCCCGGGAACGAGCCGCAATACGCCCTCGACCATGCCCAGCCCCGCCCGCAGGATGGGCACGACCACCAGAAGGTCCTCGCGGATGCGACGGGCCCGCATCTCCTCCAGCGGCGTCTCGAAGGCGACTTCCTCGCCCACCAGGCCGCGTGTGGCGTGAAAGGTCATCAGGAGTGTGATCTCCGTGACAAGCTCCCGTATCCGCTTGTGGCCGGTATTGCGATCGCGCATGAAGGACAGCTTGTGTTCGATCAGTGGATGCTCAACGACGGTCAGCGTCAGGTCACGCATGTGGCCCTCCCGAGTGTCTTCGCGATCGCCCGCGGCCGCGCCGCCGCACCAGGGCGCGCGCCTCCGCCAATTCCGAGGAGCGTGCGGATCTCCAGGCGCCCGGCGCCAGCCTGTCCAGACGGAAGGGACCGAAGCGCGTGCGCGCCAGCGCCACCACCGGATGTCCCACGGCCTTGAGAAGTCTCCGCACTTCCCGCTTTCGCCCCTCCATGAGGACAAGCTTCAAGCCCGTTTCCTCTTCACCGAGGCGGACCTTGCGCACCATCCTGGGCCGGGCGAGACCATCTTCCAGTTCGACGCCTCGTCTGAGCGACCTGAGCGCCCGCGCGGTAATCTGTCCGGTGACCCTCGCAATGTACTCCCGCTCCACGCGACCGCTCGGGTGCGCCAGGGCCGCGCCGAGATCTCCGTCGTTTGTGAGGAGAAGCACCCCGGAAGTCTCCCGGTCAAGCCGCCCGACATAGCGGAGCGAACCGGCCCAGTCGGGAAGCCGGTCGTAGATGGTCTCGCCACCGTGGGGGTCCGCTCGGGTGCAGAGGACGCCGACCGGCTTGTGCAGGACCAGCCAGCGGCGCGGCGCGGGCGTGACCACGGAGCCGTCGAGCGACACGACGTCGACCCCGGGGATCACGACCGATCCCATGGCTGTCACCGGGGCGCCGTTGACCAGAACGCGCCCTTCGCGCATCAGGGCCTCGGCCTGACGACGTGATGCTACTCCGGCCCGGGAGATGTACTTCTGGACCCTCATGGGGGCCGGACGCCGGTCACTCGTCTTCATTCTCGGTGTCGGTCGCCGGCTCGCTCTCACGCAGGACGACCGGGAGATCTTCCGGCCTGGGCAGATCCTCGAGAGAGGCGAAGCCGAAGTGCTCCATGAATCGGCGCGTAGTGCCATACAGGACGGGACGCCCCACTCCCTCGCCTCTCGCGACACCCTCGATGAGGTCGCGCTCGAGCAGGGTGCGGATCACCCCCGTGGAGTTCACGCCCCGGATGTACTCGACCTCGATCCGGCTGATCGGCTGCCTGTAGGCCACGATGGCCAGGGCCTCGAGGGCGGGGCCGGAAAGCCGCGGCGTCCGCGGAACCGTGTCGAAGCGCTCCAGGTACGGCGCGAACTCCGGCCGCGTCATCAATTGCACGCCATCCGCCACATCGCGCAGTTCGAACGCCCGCCCCGACCGGTCGTAGTCGGCCCGGAGCGCCACCAGCGCCGCCTCGACGCGATCTTCGTCGAGGGTCTCGTCGGCGCGCGCGATGTCCCCGGGCGAGAGCGGTGCGTCGCTCGCGAAGAGGATGGCTTCCACGATGCTGGCGTCGTTCAAGTCACGTCCTCCGCTTCGCCCGGCGCCGCATCCGGAGCACCGGCCGCCACGTCGGAGATGTCCGCGCCGATGTTCGATCCCCGATAGATCCACAACGGCGAAAATGGCTTCCGCTGGCGCAGCGACACGACGCGCCTCCTTCCCAGTTCCAGCCCCGCCAGCAGCGTCATGACGGCGTGGATCCGCTCCCTCCACGGAGCGATCAGGCGATCGAACTCGATGCGGCGAGCCCTGGTGACAGCCGTGACGATCAGGTCGACTTTCTCCCGCATGGCGACCGGCCGGGTGAACACGCGGTGCTCCCGTTCGCGTTCCTCCGGTGCCTCGATGCGGAGCGCCGCAGCGATGACATCATCCCAGGTGACCGTCAGCGGCACGTCCGCGGCGGGTGCTCGCATCCGGGGCTCAACGTAGCCCTTGCCGAAGCGGCGTCCGCGGTCGTTCTCCGCCGTGCGCAGCCGAAGTGCGATCTCGCGGATCTGCTCGTACTCGAGGAGCCGGCGCACGAGGTCGGCGCGCGGATCCTGGTCGTCCTCTCCCGGGGGACCGGGCAGAAGCATGCGGGCCTTGATCCGCACCAGAGCGGCCGCCATCTCCAGGAATTCGCCGGCTTCGTCCACGTCGGTGTCGGCGAGCTCCTCGATCGCCGCCAGGAACTGCCTCGTGATCCGCGCGACCGGAATGTCGAAGATGTCGATGTCCTGGGTGCGAATGAGATGGAGCAAGAGGTCCAGCGGCCCATGGAACCGCTCCGTCTGGACGACGAGGAGGCCTTCAGTCGTCATCGCACCGCCACCGCCAGAATCCAGTCGAAGGCAACAAACACCGGCGAGAGCGCGATCCCGAAGGCACCGGGAAACAGCACCAGGGTGATGAACAGGAAGGTGATGCCGTACCTGCCCATTTCCCGATAGCGGACGCTCAGCTTTGGAGGAAGCAAATGTTGGAGCACATGGGACCCGTCCAGCGGCGGGATCGGGATGAGATTGAAGTAAGCTAGAATAAGGTTTATGAAAACCCCATAAGTCATCATGGTCAATAGAGTTGTGCCTATTGACCCGTTCGTGCTCGGTGAAGCGCCGAGGGCAGTGGCCAGGGCCAACCCGAGGGCGAAGAGCACCACGAGACCGAGGTTGGCGACGATTCCCGCCAGCGAAACGCGGATGTCGCCGGCGGGGTAGCTCCGATAGTTGCGTGGATTGACCGGCACAGGCTTCGCCCACCCGAAGAGAAAGTTCCCGGGGAGGAAGTACAGCACGAGCGGGACAATGATGGACCCCATCAGGTCCAGGTGCGGGAGCGGATTGAGCGTGATGCGCCCGAGGTCGCGCGCGGTGGTGTCCCCTTCCCTCAGCGCCTGCCAGGCGTGGGCCACTTCGTGAGCCACCACCGAGAAGAGCAGAACCGGTACAACGAGCAGGAATTCCATCGGGCTACCCTACGGCAACGGCCCGGGCGCTGCCAGCCCGGGCGGAAGGCTGCTCAGCCTTCGGATACGATCCGAGGACCTTGAACATGGTCGCGCTCGTCCTCATCTCCTCCAACGCTTCGGCAATGGCAGGATCCGTGCGATGTCCCTCCATGTCGACCAGGAACACATAGCGGCCAAGGCTCCTCTTGTCGGGCCGCGACTCGATCTTGACCATGTTGATTCCCCGTGTCGCCAGCGCGCCGAGGGTGCCGTGCAAGGTTCCCGGACCGTCCCGGTCGTAGTCGAAACAGACCGACGTCTTGTCTGAACCGGTGCGCGAACCGTCCATGTGCGCGAGCAACAGGAAGCGGGTCCGATTGTTCGGGCTGTCCTCGATGTCGGCCTCCGCCAGGACAACGTCCCGTCCCTCCGCGGCGGCCCGGCTGGAGATGGCTGCTGCCGGCACGCGGCTGGCGAGCATGTCCGCCACGGAGCTGGCAGTGCTGAGAGACGCCACAGGATCGGCGGACGGCAGGTGGCGCCGCAGGTAGCCCCGGCACTGCGCGAGCGCCTGCGGATGCGAATACACCACGCGAACGTCCGACGCGCAGGTGCCTGGACGGATCACTAGACAATGGTGGATCGGCACCACCAGCTCACGCCTGATCACGAGCGGCGAGTGATGGATCAGCAGGTCCGTCGTCGTCGTTACCGGGCCCTCGAGGCTGTTCTCGATGGGAACCACGGCTTCGTGGACCTCTCCCACCGCCGCCGCTTCCATGGCGGCTGCAATGTTCGGGTAGGCAACGTGGCGCGCTGCGCCGTCGTAATCGCGTGCAGCCTGTTGACTGAAGGTGCCTTCGGGACCCAGATAACCTAGCGTCAAGCCGGTTCCGCCTCGGTGGTGCCCGTTGATCAGAGGGGCGGGTGGTTCTACCTTTGATTCCGAATGTAAACCCGACTCCATGCAATCATACAGACCGAAGTCCGGATAGACAGACCAGCATGCCCAATATCAAGAGCGCGAAGAAGCGGATGAAGTTGAACCGCGTCGAGCGGAGCAGGAATCGTGAGACCCGTTCGAAGATTCGCACGGCCATTCGCAGAGTTCGCGAAGCCGCGTCGCCCGAGCAGGCGGAAAAGGAGCGGCGTCAGGCGGTTGCACTCATCGACCGGGCCGCTGTTCGCCGGGTGCTCCACCCGAACAAGGCCGGCCGGATCAAGGCGCAACTCGACCGACTCGTACGGGCAGGTCAGTAACGTCGGTCGGCGCGGCCCCGGCCGCGTCCTCATTTCGTGTCGGCGGGTACCTTCCAGACCGTCTCGCCGTCCACCAGCGTCCGCATCACGCGTCCCCTGACCCGAGCGCCCGCGAAGAGCGTATTGCGGCACTTGGAGAGGAAAGCCGCCGGGTCGATGGTCCACTCGAACTCCGGGTCGATCAGCACGAGGTCCGCGCGCTCCCCGGGCCCCAGTCCTCCTCCTGGAAGACCCATGGCCCTGGCAGGCCCGGCGGACATCCGCTCCAGCAGGGTCGGCAGGGTGATCTGTCCTTCCAGCACCAGGCGAGTGTGCAGAATGGCGAAGGCCGTCTCGAAGCCCACCACGCCGAAGGGAGCGTCGTCGAAGGCCTGTTCCTTCTCGTCGTAGGTGCGGGGCGCGTGATCGGTCGCGACGCAGCCGATCGTACCGTCCGCGAGGGCCGCGCGCATCGCCTCGATGTCGTGCGGTGATCTGAGCGGCGGATCCACCTTGTACTCGGTGCCGTAACCGCCGACCAGTTCGTGAGAGAGCAGGAGGTGGTGCGGTGTGACCTCGGCCGTCACGCGCACGCCTCTCTCCCTGGCGCGCCGCAACAGGTCGGCCGCTGCAGCCGTCGAAACCCGCTGCAGGTGCAGGCGACCGCCGGTTGCCCCGGCAAGCGCCAGATCGCGCGCGACGCCGATCTCTTCCGCGGCGGCCGGTTTTCCTCGCAGCCCGAGGCGGGTGGACATGATCCCCTCGTGCATGACCCCGCCCCGTGCGAGATCCGCGTCCTCGGCGTGGGACAGCAACGGCAGATCGAAGGCCAGCGCGTACTCCAGCGCAAGTCGCATCAACTTGGAGGACTCGACCGACTTGCCCGCATCGGTTACGGCCACCGCCCCGGCGTCCAGCACCTCGCCGAATTCGGTCAACTGCTCGCCCTTGCGGCCGACGGAGACCGCCGCCGCCGGATACACGCGGGCACCCGTCGCGCGCCGCCCCGCCGCCACGATGAAGCCCACGGAGGCCGGATCGTCCACCACGGGATCGGTGTCGGGCATGGCGCACACCGTCGTGTACCCTCCCGCCGCCGCGGCCAGCGCCCCCGTCGCGATCGTCTCGCGCTGCTCCCACCCAGGCTCGCAGAGGTGCGCGTGGGGATCCACGAAGCCGGGAGCCACCACCAGTCCGCGGGCGTCGATGATCTCGGCGCTGTCCGGCGCGAGGCTCGGCCCGACCGCCGCGACGCGCCCATCCTCGATCAGCACATCGGCGCCCTGGTCCGAACCGGCGCCCGGGTCGATCACGCGCCCGCCGCGAATCAGGAGCCTCTTCACGCGCCCCACCTCCCCGGCCTCACGCGCCTCCCCGGCCTCACGTCCGCACCCCGGTGCCCGACTTTGCCGCCTCGGCGAGATCCGGAGAGCCGCCGGCGAGCAGGTACAGCACCGCCATCCGGATGGCCACTCCGTTCGTCACCTGCCGCAGGATCACCGAATGCGGTCCGTCCGCCACGTCCGAGTCGATCTCCACGCCGCGGTTCATCGGACCGGGATGAAGGATCAGCAACTCGCGCGGCGCCCATTCGAGCCGCTCCCGCGAGACCCCGAAGACGCGGTTGTATTCGCGCAGCGACGGCACGAACCCGTCCTGCATGCGCTCCAGCTGAAGGCGCAGGACGTTCAGCCCATCCGCCCACTCGATCGCCTCCTCCACCCGCCCGAAGACCCTGACGCCCAGCTCCTCGATCCCCGCCGGCATCAGGGTGCGCGGCCCGCAGACCGCGACCTTCGCCCCCAGCGTAACGAGACCGAAGATGTTGGACCGCGCGACCCGCGAGTGGAGCACGTCCCCGACGATGCACACCTTGAGCCCTTCCAGGCGGCCGAAGTGGTCCCGCAGCGTGAGGATGTCGAGCAGGCCCTGGGTGGGGTGCTCGTGCGCGCCGTCGCCCGCGTTGATCACGTTGGAGGGGATGCGCGCGGCGAGGAAGGAGGCGGCGCCCGCCGACCAGTGCCGCATCACGACCATGTCGATCCGCATCGCCTCGAGGTTGCGCGCCGTGTCGACCAGGGTCTCGCCCTTCGACACCGACGATCCCACCGCGCCGATGTTCACCGTGTCGGCCGAGAGCCGCTTCTCCGCGAACTCGAACGAGATGCGCGTCCGGGTCGAGGCCTCGAAGAAGAGGTTGACGATCGTCTTCCCCCTCAACACCGGCACCTTCTTGATCCGCCGCTCCGAGATCTCCTTGAACGGCTCCGCTGTGTCCAGAATGACTTCGATCTGCTCCCGGCTCAGCGGCTCGAGCCCGATCAGATCCTTGCCCAGCGTCGTCGCGGAACGGATCACCGCGCCTCCAGAGCGGCCAGGATCACCGCAAGTTCGCCATCCAGAGAGGGCACCAGCACATCGATTCGCTGGTTCGCGAGCACGGAGAACTCCCGTCCCACGATGTCTGGCTGGATGGGGAGTTCCCGGTCCCCGCGATCGACCAGCACGCAGAGGAGGATGCGGCCGGGCCTGCCCCAGTCCATCAGCTCATTGAGCGCCGCGCGCGCGGTGCGGCCGGTGTAGAGGACATCGTCGACCAGGACGACGGCCATCCCTTCCACCCCACCGCCGGGCAACTTGGTCTCGCCTACCACGGGTCTGGGGCCCAATGCCATCAGATCGTCGCGGTACAGCGTGATGTCGAGGGTGCCGGCCGGAACCTCCTTGCCTTCCGCCGCCTCGATCGCCTCGCGGATCATCGTCGCAAGATCGACACCGCGGCGTTGAATCCCCATGAGCACCAGGCGTTCCGTGCCGCCCAGCTTCTCGAGAATCTCGTGGGCCATGCGGCCAACGGCACGTCTGACGGCCTTGCCGTCCATGAGCACCGTGGGTGTCGCGGGGGTCACCTTGTCGCGTCTGCTCCTGCCGGAAGATGCCCGGTTTGGTCCCCGGCCTGCCATGCAAGCCGCACAAAGGTAATTGCAACGGAACGCTCCGGCCAACATCATGGTTGAACCAGATCGGCCGAACCCTTCCGGCCCGCACCCGCCTTCCACGGAATCGGAGCCCCGATGTCACCTGTCGCCGCACGCCGAGTGAACGCTGTCCCTGTCGGGCGGAGGTGGAGGAGCTTCTGCCGCATGCGCGCTGTCCAATTGCTGTCCGCCGGCCTGGTTGTGCTCGCTTCGCCGCTTGCGGGAGAAGCCCAGGAGGTCTCCGGGGCGCCCAAGGTGATCCTGGCCTCGGTGCCATTCTCGGTAACGGTGCAAGGCGGCCCCGACTACTCCACCCTCGTCGAGATCCAGGACGCCGGCGGCACCCTGCTCGCTTCGGGCCCGGTGGCGGCCGGGGAAGCGCGAGAGTTCCGCGACATCTCGGTCGCCTCCCGGGAGGCGCTTCCCCTGCGGGTGCGGTTGGGGGACACCGTGCACGAGATCTCGCGCCCCTTCGCTCCCGGGTGGTTTTCGATCCTGCCGCCGCTGATCGCGATCGCGCTGGCGCTCATCTTCAAGGAGGTGATCACCGCCCTGCTCGCCGGGATCTGGCTGGGGGCCCTCGCGATCGCCGGCTACAACCCGCTGCAGGCCACGTGGCGGCTCATCGACCAGTACGTGGTGCCCTCGCTGGGCGACACCGACAGCGGCCACACGCAGATTGTGGTCTTCAGCCTGCTGCTGGGCGGCATGGTGGGGATCATCAGCCGCAACGGGGGCACGCGCGGTGTGGTGAAGGCCGTGGCGCCGCTGGCTCGCAACCGCCGCCGCGGCAAGGTGGCCACGGCGCTGGCCGGCCTCGCGATCTTCTTCGACGACTACGCCAATACGCTCGTCGTCGGCAACACCATGCGCCCGATCACCGACAGGCTCAAGGTCTCCCGCGAGAAGCTGGCTTATCTGGTCGACTCGACCGCGGCCCCTGTCGCGGCGCTGGTTCCCGTGTCGACCTGGGTGGGGTACGAGGTGTCCCTGATCGGCGGTGGCCTGGGAGCGGCGGCGGGCGAAGCGACGGGTGCCGACGTGGCATTCCTGGGCGGCCTCAGCCCCTACACCGTCTTCCTGGAGACCATTCCGTACCTCTTCTATCCGCTGCTCGCCCTGGCCTTCGTATTCCTGACCTCGGCGATGAACCGTGACTTCGGCCCGATGGCCCGCGCCGAGGCCCGGGCAGCGTCGGGAGGGGGAATTCTGCGGCCCGGATCACGCCCGGCGGCCGAGATCTCCGAGAGCTTCGTCAACTCGAAGGAGGGGGCGCCGCAACGTTGGTGGAATGCGGGAATCCCGGTGCTGACGGTCGTACTCGTAGTGCTCGGCGGGCTCTACACGTCGGGGCGTGCGGCCGTTGGGGCGGAGGCGTCGCTTCGGGACGTCTTCGGCGCGGCCGACCCCTTCATGACCCTGCTCTGGGGCTCGCTCTCGGGCTGTCTGGCGGCAGCGCTGCTTTCCCTCTCCCAGAGGGTTCTCGACGTGAAGGAGTGCGTCGATGCCTGGCTGGGCGGCGTGAAGGCGATGATGATCGCGATGGTCATCCTCACGCTGGCGTGGTCGCTCGGCGCCGTCACCAAGGATGTCGGGACGGCCGCCTACGTCTCGCAGCTGCTGGGCGGCAACCTGCCCCTCTTCCTCCTCCCGGCGGTGGTGTTCATCACCTCGGGGGCCATGGCCTTTGCCACCGGGACCTCATGGACCACCATGGCAATCCTGATCCCCCTCGTCATTCCGCTCACCGTCTCGCTGGCCGGGGGCACGGGCTTCGCGGACGGCTCGGTGTACGGCATCCTTCTCGCCACCACCAGTTCCGTGCTGGCGGGAGCGATCTGGGGCGACCACTGCTCACCGATCTCCGACACCACGGTCCTGTCCTCCACGGCCGCCGCCTGCGACCATGTGGACCACGTGCGGACCCAGTTCCCCTACGCGGTCCTGGTCGGGGTGGTGGGGCTCCTTCTGGGCAGCGTGGGGACCGCGCTGGGGCTGCCTACCTGGGTCGCGCTCCTGCTGGGCGTTGCCGTGCTGGCCCTCTTCCTGCGGACATTCGGCACGCCCGTGGCGGAGTTGGAGGAGGCGCCCTCGGCCTGACCCCCCTGCCCCTCAACCGCGGCGGTCACGGAAAAAGCCGCGCAGCAGTTCGGAAGACTCCTGTGCGAGCACCCCCACAACCAATTCCACGCGGTGGTTGAGCCGCCGGTCCTGCACCAGGTTTTCCAGACTGCCGGCCATCCCCGACTTCGGGTCGCGAGCGCCGACCACCAGGCGAGTGACCCGTGCCAGTACAATGGCGCCGGCGCACTGCGCGCAGGGCTCGAGGGTCGTGTAGAGCGTGCAGTTCGAAAGGCGCCAATCGCCCAGCCGCCGCGCCGCCGCACGGATGGCAATCGATTCGGCGTGTGCGGTCGGGTCGGCCAGTTCCAGCGTCCGATTGTGGGCCTCGGCAAGGACCGCGCCCTCGTGCACGACCACCGCACCGACCGGCACCTCGCCGCGCAGCTCGCCGGCTCGCGCGATCTCCAAGGCGCGGGCCATCCACGCACGGTCGGCGGCGTCACCCGCGGAAGACGGATCGGGATGGGCGGCGCTGGTGATCGCGTGGCCTTCAGCCACGGGATACTAGTGCGCGGTGATCGGGGCCGTGAACGGAAGCGGGCTCATCTGGCGGAAGAGTCCCGCGACCTTGCCCACGATGACCGGCTGTGCAGCCTCGTCGGCATCGGGAACCGAAGCATCGCCCCCGATCGGGTAGAAGAAGAACCGCGAACTCCTCTTCTTCAGCTGAAAGTAGTCGGCCGCACCCTTCATCCGGGCGACGATGATCTCACCATCGGCCAGTTCGTCGGCACGCACTGGCTGGATCACGAGGAAGTCGCCTTCGCTGATGCCGGCCGCGGCCAGACGGTCCCGCGGCGCCCGTACGACAAAGCCACCATTCCGGCTCACCAGCTGCCGGTCGAGCGTGACGTGAACCTGCACGCGTCCATCGCGCATTGCGCTCGTCGCCTCCGCCAGATCGCGGAAGCAAGGCAGGGACACGGTCTGGGCGTTCAGGTCGACCCCGAGGATTCTGATGCCCCGGGAGCGGGCCGGATCCCGTTCGATGAACCCCTTGTCCGCCAGGGATTGGAGGTGCTCCGAAACGGTCTTGGTGCTCTTGATCCCGAACCGCGCCCCGATCTCGCGTATCGACGGCTGATACGTGTTGGTGCGAAGGTAGGAGACCATGAAATCGAGGATCCGCCGCTCGATATCATCGAGGCTCGGTACGATTCGAATCCGCGAAGACTCGCGCGGTGTCGGCTGGGGATTCGGGCCTGTCGGCATGCTCGGCGGGGAAGAGGAACGCAGGGCAGATACGGGAGGCAGCGGCGTAAACGATAGACGCCCACCGGACAACTTGCAACCCTGCCGCCCATCCAAAAGGTCGTGCTTGCAGTAGACTGCCGGCGATTCCCACCTGGAATTGCCGTACCGGCTGCGGGGGCCTAAATAAAGGGTGCGCTAACCGCACATAAATGGGAGAAGCACCCATACCGCCGTCGAGCCGCCAAGTCGCACCCGTTCGCTACGAGCCCGATCAACACCCCCCTCACGGTGTTGCGCTGGGGCTGGCCCTCCAGTTGATGATGCTGGAGCTCGGCGAGATCATCCTGATTCCGGTCGTCGTAGTGACTGCGGCGGGCGGCGGGGACGCCTATCTCGCCTGGGCCGCCTTCGCGGCGCTGGCGATCTCCGGCATCACCACCATGCTCCAGGCCAAGCGCGTGGGCAGGGTCGGCTCCGGGTACATCCTTCTGATGGTGACGTCGGGGGCCTTCATCGCCGTCTGCGTCACCGCGCTGACCGAGGGCGGGCCGCCACTGCTCATGGCCCTGCTCGTCGTCTCCTCCCTCTTCCAGTTTGCGCTGTCCGCGCGACTGTCCCTGCTGAGGAGGATCATTACGCCAACGGTCGCGGGAACCGTGATGATGCTCATCGCGGTGACGATTATGCCCGTGGTCGCGGAGCTGCTCGAGGAGGTGCCCGAAGGCGCTTCCGAGACCGGCATCCTGTGGAGCGCGATCATCACGCTGCTGGTGACCCTGCTGATGGTCCTGCGCGGATCCGGCGGCGTGCGCCGGTGGGCGCCGATCGCAGGCGTCATCGCCGGCTGTATCGTGGCATCCGGCTTCGGACTCTACGAGATCGAGCGTGTGATCGAAGCGCAGTGGTTCGGAATCCCGCAGGGTGGCTGGCCCGGCTTCGACTTCGACTTCGGTCCGGCCTTCTGGGCTCTCCTGCCGGCCTTTGTCTTCGTCACCCTGATCGGCGCCATCGAGACCGTGGGCGATGTGGTCGGCATCCAGAAGGTCTCCTGGCGTACACCCCGCGCCACGGACTTTCGCTCCGTGCAGGGCGCGGTGGCGGCGGACGGGGTGGGCAACCTGCTCTCCGGTCTGACTGGGACGGTGCCGAACACCACCTGCGCTTCGGGAGTGGCCACTGTTGAGGTCACCGGCGTGGCGTCGCGCCGGGTAGGGATGTACATCGGGATGTTCTTCCTTGCGCTGACCCTGTTGCCCAAGGTGATCGCGCTCTTCCTGGCGATTCCCGGTCCGGTAGCCGCGGCATACCTGCTGATGATGATCGCGATCCTCTTCTCGCTCGGCCTCAGGATCGTGGTGCAGGACGGAATGGATTTCCGCAAGGCGGCGATCGTGGGCGTTTCCTTCTGGATCGGAACGGGCTTCCAGCACGAGCTTTTCTTTGCCGGCGGCCTGGAAGGGTGGCTCGGCGAACTGCTCGGCAACGGCATGGCCTCGGGGGGTCTCGCGGCGCTGGCAATGACGGCTTTCCTGGAGGTGACAGCACCGCGCAAGAAGCGCATCGAGACCGACCTGGATATGGATTCCCTGCCGAAAATCAACGGCCTCATCGACCAGATGTCGTCACGAAAGGGCTGGGACGAACAGACCGTCTACCGGTTGCGCCTGGTTGCCGAGGAGACCCTCGAGACCCTTATGGCGACCCGGGAGGAGGGAGAGGAGGCGAAAGTGAAGCGTCGGTTGCGGCTGGTCATCCGGCCCGAAGGATCGGGAGCCGAGATGGAGTTCGTCGCCGCGGGAGGTGAAGGCAACATCGAGGATCGGCTGGCGCTGATCGAAGATCACCACTCCGCCGACCCGGTTGAGCACGAGATCTCCCTCCGGCTGCTTCGCCACTTTGCGTCGTCGGTGCGGCATCAGCAGTACCTCGACACCGACATCGTGACCGTCAAGATCGACTGAGGGGCCGATCTCCTGACCGGTCGTTCTGACTGGTCAGCTGACTAGTCAGCATGGGTGATATGGTGGATCGCGCGCTCCGTGCGCCGGATCGACCGCTCCCGGCCCAGGATCAGCAGGACGTCGAAGATCCCGGGGGAGGCCGGGAGGCCCGTGAGCGCCAGCCTGAGCGGCTGAAAGATCTTGCCTGCCCCGACTCCGCGCTCTCGCGCAAGGCCGCGCAGCCCTTCTTCCAGGGAAGACTCCTCCCAGGGGACCGACGCAAGTCGGTCGCGGATCGCCTCGAGAATGGCCGCCGCGCCCTCCCGGTCGCGATACCAGGCCTTGCGGGCGGCCTTGGGGGCGTACTCCCGCACCGGTCCGATGTATGGGCGTGACAGGGCGGCCATTTCGACGAACGTCCGGCTCCGCGGCGCCAGGGCGGCGGCCATGCGCCGGAACGCTTCTTCGGGGAGACTGACCTGGTCGTCCCCGATACCCTGCGGCGGGTCGGCGGCCAGCACGTCCCGGAGCGTCGCGGCGATCCGGTCGGGGTCCATGCGGGCGATGTACTGTCCGTTCATCCAAAACAGCTTCGCCTGATCGAAGACGGCTCCCTTTTTCAGGACCCGCTCCAGCGAGAATCGCTCCACCAGTTCGTCCCGGGACAGGAGTTCCTCGTCGGTCCCGGGCGACCACCCCAGCAGCGCCAGAAAGTTCACCATCGCTTCGGGCAGAATCCCCTCGCCTTGGAACGCTTCCACGGCCTGCGCGCCGTGGCGCTTCGAGAGCCGCTTCCCGTCGGGCCCGAGGATCATGGGGAGGTGTCCGAACGTCGGGACCGCCTCGCCCAGCGCCTCGTAGAGGAGGAGCTGCTTGGGCGTGTTGGAGATGTGGTCGTCGCCGCGCACGACGTGCGTAATCGCCATCGCGGCGTCGTCGGAGACCACGGCCAGGTTGTAGGTGGGGGTGCCGTCGCTGCGCAGGATCACGAAGTCGTCGATTTCGCCGTTCGCGAAGCGGGTGGGGCCGTGCACCAGGTCCTCCCATTCGGTCGCGCCTTCGGGTACGAGGAAGCGGACCGCGAAGGGCTCCCCGGCCTCGGCGCGGCGGCGGCCCTCGTCGGGCGGCACGCGCGCGGCCAGCTCCCGCGACAGCCGCGCCACCGTGCCGATCCCTGCCTCGACTGCGGCGTCCCGGGCTCGCGCGAATTCCTCCTGGGTGGTGAAGTCGCGGTAGGCCCGACCCGTTTCGAGGAGGCGCATCGCGTCACGCTGGTGCCGGGCCAACCCGTCCGCCTGGTGAACCGGCTCCTCGTCCCATCCGATGCCCAGCCACGTCAGTCCGTTCAGGATCGCGTCGACGTGCTCGGGCCGGCTCCGGTTGCGGTCCGTGTCCTCGATGCGCAGTACGAAGGCGCCGCCCGACCGCCGGGCCAGCAGCCAGTTGAAGAGCGCCGTGCGCGCGCCGCCGACGTGCAGGTACCCCGTCGGCGAAGGGGCGAAGCGTAGTCTCATCGTCAGGCGGCTCGAGCCGGCCTCAGGTTGCGGGCCCACTTGATGGTGACGGCCAGGAAGGGCCAGGTCATCAGGAGCCCCGCCCATGCCGCGCCGAGCCAGATCAGCGCGGTCTGCAGCGATTGGGGCAGAGCCGCGGCGGTATCGAACACGAAGTCGATGAACGCGACATCGTCCCGCAGACCCTCGAAGAAGTCCCAGAAGGTGATCGCGCCGAAGACGAACCCGACAAGCATGAACCCGTACAGCACCACGTGGGTCAGCCAATGGAGCGAATTCACGCGTCCTGCGGGAGAGAAATACTCGGCGAGCGTCATCCGCGCCTTCGGACTCTCAAAGAGGAAATACAGCGCCGGCGTGGCGGTCAGGACCAGGAAGGTCGAAGAAGCCAGTCCGCCGATCAGGGAATACGCCAGCGCATTCCAGATGTTGGCGTCGGCGTGTTCGCTGAAGAGGACCAGCGGCAGGAGGGCCAGAATGGTCGTCGTGGTGGTCATCAGGATGGGCCGCACCCGCTCGATGGTTCCCCTGAGGATGGCCGGCTCCAGCGCGAGCGCCTCCTCCCGCCTGAGTCGGTTGATGTGATCGACGAGCAGGATGGAGTTGTTGACGACGATTCCGCACATCATGATGACGCCCATCCAGGCTTCGGGAGTGAACCGGGCGTCCAGGAAGAAGAAGAGCAGGAAGACCCCGATCAGCGCCATCGGAACGGTCAGGACGACGCACATGGGAAGACGGGCAGACTCGAAGAGGGCCGCGGTCACCATGTACACGAGGAGGAGCGCCAGCCCCAGCACCATTGCGAGCTGAGATCGCTCCTCGGCGCCGAACCGCCAGCGGTCGGCCTTCTTGACCGTGTAGCCGGGCGGGACTTCGGTTCCGTCGATGATGGTGTTGTGGTACACGTCCCCGAGCTTGTACGGACCGCGGAATTCGTAGGCCACGGTGCGTTCGTACTGCTGATCCTCGCGGCGGATCTGCGCGAGTATCTCCTGTGGGGTGATGGTGACGAGTTCACCGAGGCGGACCGGATCTCCCTCGGGAGTCAGGAGCAGGGTTTGCCGGAGCTGGTGCAGATCGATTTCGCGATTGCCCTCCAGCTTGACTTCGTAGCGGACCTCGTCACCGCCTATCTTGATCTCGTTCTGGCTGGCCTGCCCGCGCACGGCGGCGTTGATCTGCTGCACCAGCTGGACGACCGGCAGATTGTGACGGGCAACGACATCGCGGCGGATGTCCACAACGAATTCCGAGGCGCGATCCCGCCTGAAGAAGCCGGAGGCGTTTGTGTTGACGTCGCGGACGCGAGGAAACCGCTCCAGCCGACCGCCAAGGTTCTCCGCGATATCGCGCACCTTTTCGTAGTTGTACCCGAGCACCTGGATCGAGTAGTTGGGCGGTGAGCTGCCCCCCCCGTAGAACGACGGACCGAATCCGAAGACCTGCACATCCACACCGGAGAAGCCCAGCGAGTAGGCGAAGAGCTGGTCCTTGATGCGAACCGGCACCTGAGTCGTCTCCAATTCCTCGGGGAAGGTGACGGTAATGCGGCTGCTGGACGAATTGTAGACGTTGGTCTCGAACTCCTTCACCTCGGGCATCTGGCGCAGCCGGTCTTCGAAAAAGCGGGTGAGCTCGTCCGTTCGCTCGATATCGGATCCCCGAGGGAAGTCGATGTCGATCCAGATGTAGGTCTCCTGACCCCATCCGCCCCCAAAGAGCATCCCCCCCTGGACGTAGTTCTGGAACAGGTACGTCGATCCGCCCAGCGCGGACAGCCCGAGCGCCACCACCATCCATGGCCAGCGCAGGGTGCGCCCCACCAGCCCGCGATAGAAGCGAACGTAGGCAGGATCCCGGGACGGGGCGCCGCCCGCTTGCCCGGCGTCTTCCTCCGGTTCCGGCAGGATCCGGTGGACCAGGGCGGGGATGAAGCTGAATGCCACCATCAGGGATGCAACCAGCGTCAGCGCGACGACGATCCCCAGCGGCAGATAATAGACCCGCATTTCGCCCTTCAGATACACGAAGGGCGCAAAGACGATGAGGGTGGTCGCGGTCGCGGCGATGACGGGCAGCACCACATCGGATGCCCCCTTCAGGACTGCGTTTTGTCGCGCATCGCCCTGTTGCCTGCGCCGATAGACGTTCTCGAGCACGACGATCGAGTTGTCGACGATCAGTCCGAACGCGAGGGCGAGCCCGGTGAGGGTGAGCACGTTGAGGGTGAAGCCCGCGAAATAGATCAGGTTGAGCGAGATGAGGATGGAGAAGGCGATCGATGCGAAGATGACCACAGCCGAGCGCACCGATCCCAGGAAGAGCAGGAGAACGGCGAGAATGACAAAGACCGAGAGGACCGCCCGGCTGCGGAGGTCCGACAGTTGGCGGCGAATCTCCCTGCTCTCGTCGTGTTCGAGGATGAAACGCGTATTGGGTGGGCTGCGCGCCTCGACGATCTCCATCCGCTCCTTGACCCGGTCGGCAACCCGCACGGCGTTGGCGCCGATCTCCTTCGTTACCCTCAGCCGCACCGCTGGCCGCGCGTTGATCCGATAGTGGCTCCTGACATCTTCGTATGTGTCGCGCACGACGGCGACATCCGAAACCCTGACGATGGTGCCGCCGTCACTCTTGACGATGGTGTTGGCGATGTCCTCGGCCGAGCCGGGCCGGTTGCGGATCGCCACCGTCCATTGACGGTCCCCTTCCCTGACCGCTCCGGCCTCGCGGACCAGATCCAGGTCGGCGATTCTGCGCCTGACTTCCTGGGGAAGGATGCCCATCGCCGCCATCCGCTCGCGATCCAGTTCCACCTCGAGCAACCGCTCCCGGCCTCCATACGCGGTCACCACAGCGACACCCTCGACCTGGGTCAGCTCCGGCACCACGAAATCGTTCAGGTGTTCCCGGAGCGACTCCAGGGTGCGCGCGCCTGTGAAGGTGTACAGCAGCAGCGGTTGCCCCTGCTGCCGCTCGAATTCACGCGGCACATAGGGCCTCACGGTCACCCGGTCGACGCCCGGCGGCAACTCGGTCTCCTCAAGGGTGGCAATGCGTTCCGACAGGTCCAGCCGCGCGAAGTCCATGTCGGTGTCGCGGGCGAACTCCACCGTAATGGACGCGCTGCCCTCGATTGACGTGGAAACAACCTTCTCGACCCCCTGCACAAGCTGGATCGTAGCTTCGAGGGGCGACGTCAGAAACGCCTCGACCGTCTCCGGGGAAGCGCCGCGCCAGTCTCCCTCGATGTTGAGCCGCGGAAGCTGCGTGTCGGGGAGCAGCTCGATTGGGATGTTCCGCCAGGCGAACACGCCGAGCGACGCGACGGCGAGGTATGCCATCGCGATGGCGACGGGGCGGCGGACCGAGAAACCGATCATGACGGGCCGGCTCCCTGGGCCGCCAGGTCGGGCGCCGGTGCGCTTCCGGCACCGATCCGCCGTTTCCAGACCGAGCGGAGATCCTCGACCACCGAATAGACAACCGGCACCACGATCAGGGTGAGCGCGGTCGCCACGATGAGGCCGCCGATCACCGAGATCGCCATCGGAGCGCGCAGATCGGCTCCGCGTCCAATCCCCAGCGCCATGGGGAGCAGGCCCAGCACCGTGGTCACGGTCGTCATCACGATGGGTCTCAGGCGCACCTCGCCGGCCTGCAGGATCGCATCCCGCAGGCTGAGCCCACGCGCCCTGCCCTGGTTAATGAAGTCGACCTTCACGATCGCGTCGTTCACCACAATTCCCACGAGGATCACTACTCCGATCAGACTCATCGTGTTGAGTCCCTGCCCCGCAAGCGCCAGTGCCAATATGGCACCCACGAGCGCCAACGGCACGGCCATGAGGATTGTGAACGGATGCACGAAGGATTCGAACTGAGCCGCCAGAATCATGTAGACCAGGAGGATTGCCAGCCCGAAGGCGAAGCTGAGATCGCGGAATGAGCGGCGCATCTCCTCATTCTCGCCGCCGACCTCGACCCTGACGTTGAACGGAGTGCGCAGTTCCTGAAGGGCCTCTTCGACCGAGACGATCGCCGCAGCCAGTCCGCCTGAGGCCACGTCGGCGTAGACCGTGATCACCCGCCCCTGGTCCTCTCGCCGGATCTCGGCCGGTCCAAGCGTCTGTTCGACGACCGCCAGTTCCCGAAGCGGGATCCCCTGCACGCGGAGATTCTCCAGCGTGGCCACATCGTAGCGCTCGAGGTCGGGGAGGCGCACAATCACGGCGATCTTCCGATCGAAGTCCACGAATTCGGTGGCGCGGTCTCCCAGCATGGCGGTCTGGACGGTCTCGGCGATCCGCCGTGGATCGATCCCGTACGCGGCCGCGGCCTCCTTGTCGATCTCCACCTGGTACTGGGGCTGCCCCCGCTCCGAGCCGATGCGCACGTTGCGAATGTTGGCAACCGTGGCGAGGCGCTGCCGAACCTGCGTGGCGAACGCGTAGGATTCGACGAGGTCCTCGCCTCGGAGACGCACCGCGATGTCGGCCTCTCCGCCACCCAGGATCTGACCAAGCGCCGTGGCCTGTCCGGTCTCGAAGGAGAGCGACCCGGAAGGAAACGCGCTTCCGACCCCCTGGAGCCGCCTCACAGCCTCTTCCGTAACGGCCCGGTCGTCAAGGCGGACCTGCAACTGCGCAGTATGCAATCCCGTGGCCTTGCCCTCGTCCCCCTTGGCCTGCACGTCGCGGCCGATGTGACTGAATACCGCCATCACCTCAGGGTCGTCCCGCAGCCCGCTCTCGAGCGCCTCCACCGACGCGGCGGTGGTCTCCAGGCGCGTCCCCTCGGCGAGTTCGACCCGGATGTCGAAGGCGCCCTGGTCCACGTTGGGAAGCAGGTCGCGATCGAGCGCCATCGCCAGGAGCATGGCGCCGGCGAGCGTCCCACCCGCCACCGTGAGCACGAGCCCGCGACGATCCAGCGCCGCCGAGAGCACCCCGTGATACCACTGGGCAAAGGCGTTGAAGATGCGGTCGAAGACGCGGAAGAAGGGCAGGAAGACGGTCGAGAGGAACTTCGTCGCCATTTCTCCCCAGAACCCGACCAGCTGCCGGGCGAGCGATACCGCTCCCCTGATCGCTTGCAAGGGGAGGGTGACGATCCAAACGATCGCGCGGGTCACCCTCGCGCGAACGGATGTCGGGATGGGCTCGGCGGGGTCCGTGGCGACCGCTTCCTCGCTAGCCCCGCTTGCGCGGCCCCGAAAATGGCCCGCCAGGGCGGGAAGCAGCGTCAGCGCTACGGCCAGACTGGCGAGCAGCGAAAACGCGACCGCCAGCGAAAGCGCTCCGAAGAGCTCGCCGGCCACGCCCTGCACATAGATGATCGGGCCAAAGACCGAGATCGTGGTGAGGGTCGAGGCCGTGATCGCCCTCTGCACCTCTTCCGCCCCGCGCGCGGCCGCCTCCAGCGCCCCCATCCCGGCCTGCCTGTGTCGGAAGATGTTCTCGAGGACGATGATCGAGTTGTCGACCAACATCCCGACCCCGAGCGCGAGTCCTCCCAGGCTCATGATGTTGAGAGAAACGCCGAACGCGTCCATGAGCGAGAAGGTGCCGATTACGGAGATCGGAATCGCCAGCGCGATGGCCACGGGATAGCGGGGATCGCGCAGGAAGAAGAAGAGCACGATAAAGGCGAGCAGTCCCCCCAGGATCAGCGCCTGCACGACGTTGCTGATCGACTCGTCGATGAAGGTCGCCTGGTTGGACGCGATCTCGGCGGTGAACTCCGGGTACTGGTCCTTCAGCAGCAGCAGCGTCTCCTGGACCTGCTCCGACACCGCCACCGTGTTGGCCCCGGATTCCTTGAAGACCAGGATGCCGACCGACTCCGACCCGTTGTAGCGCGCGATCTCCTCCCGCTCGGCGAAGCCGTCGACCACCCTCGCGATGTCCCTGATCCGCACCAGCCGGAAGTTCGCGTTCTCCTCTTCCTCGCCCGGCCCGGCGGGAGCGCGCTGGCCGCCCAATTCCTGCCTGGCGACGACCACGTTGTTGATCTCCTCAACCGTCTGGAACTCGCCCAGCGTGCGGAGAGGGTACCGGAAGCGGCCGCGCAGAATCGTCCCCCCCCTCGCCGAGTAGTTGGACTGGTCGAGGGCCCGCGATACGTCTTCCAGCGTGACTCCGTTGGCCTCCAACAGTGCCCGGTCGACCTCGACCTGGATCTCGCGGTCCAACCCTCCGGTCACCGACGCCTGCGCGACTCCGTCCAGCTGTTCCAGGCGGCGCCGAAAGACATCCTCGGCGATCTCCTTGTTCTGCAGCAGGTCGCCGCCGCCGCTCAGAGAAACCGTGAGGATCGGCTCGGCCTGGGGGTCCACCCGCAGGATGGTCGGCCGCTCGGCCGTCTCGGGCAGCTGATCGCGGATGTTGTCGAGCCGCTCCCGCACGTTCAGCGTGGCGAAGTCCATGTCGGAGCCCCACGAGAAGCGCAGGGTGACCAGGCTCACGCCCTCCTGGGACACCGACGTGACCTTCTCCACGCCTGGGACCGCCGCCGCCTGCTGCTCGATCAGCTCGGTCACCAGCCGTTCGATCTCGGCGGGGGCAACGTTGGGGTAGCCGGTGTGGACGACCAGGCGCGGGAAGCTGACCTCGGGGAGGAGGTCGATCGGCAGCCGGGCGTATGAAATGCTCCCCAGCAGCACGACCGCCAGGACAAGCATCGCGACGGCTACGGGCCGCCGCGTGGAAGTTCGGGGGATGGACACTGGCTCAGTCCTGCTCGCGTGCGGTGTCCAGCCCTGCCTCCCGGGCCACGATCCCGGCCGCCTCGTAGAGCCGCAGCAGCGCGACCGCGAATTCGAAACGCTGATCCACCGCGTCCCGTTGTGCGGCAGCCTCGTCACGGATGGCGGCTCGTAGGTCCTCGATGCTCTTCGTCGCCAGCCGGTATTCTTCCTGGACGATTCTGAGCCGCTCGCTCGCCACTTCGGCAGCAATGTCACGCTGGCGAACGTTGGCCCAGGCGGTCTCGAGGTCGACGTACCCGCTTCTCACCTGCTCCTCCAATTCGAGCTCGGCCTGGCGGACCTGCTCCCCCGCATTACGCAGATCGACATCGGCGCTGGCGATCTGCTGCGAGGTCTGAAAACGTTGGAACAGCGGCACCGAGACACTCAGGCGGAGACTTCCGGAAAAGTCTTCGGGATTCCAGTCGAAGAGGGCCGACCGGTTCGACCCGAACGAACCGCGCGAGAACCCCGAAGTCAACGACAGCGTCGGCCAACGGGATGCCTTCCGCGACTCCAACTGTGATTGGCTCACCGCTCTGGCCGCTTCGGCGGCCCCAACTCTCGGGCTTTCCACCAGCGCCGTTGCAACGAGCTCGTCAACGTTGAGTGCAACCGGATCAAACGGTTCCGGGAGCGGCTGGTCAACGTCCACCACACGCAGCGCCCGGTCTCCAATCGCCCTTCCCAAAGCCAGCATCGCCTTTTGCACCTGTCCGCGGTAGTCTCTGATCGTTGCGCGCTGCGTCTCCAAATCGAGTTCGGCCCCCAACAGGTCCGAACGGCCAACGGTGGCAAGTTCGAAGAGACGGCGTGTGACCTCGAAATCGCTTTCCCGAGCCGCGAGCAGGTCTTCTTCGACAGCCAGCTGAGCTTTCCGACGCTGCGCTACCAGGAAATGTCCCTGCACTTCCGCCAGGATCGTGTTGAGATCTCGTTGTGCGCTCAGTCGATCGACGCGGGCTTGTGCCCGGGCCTGTCCATAGAGGTGAAAACGCTGGCCTCCGCGAAAGAGTTCGAGCCCAATGCTGGCCCCCTGGCTGGACGAAGACGACGAGACGGTTTCGATGACTTCATTCTCGATGGGGTTGCCGAAGAAATCGACGGCCGTCCGCTCTCGTCGGAAACTCTGGCCGGTCCCGTAGTTGATGCTCAGATTGGGCAGAAACGCACCCAAAGCTTCGCGCTGCTGCGGCCCCTCCAGCTCCATCCGGTTGAGCGCCTGCCGGTATTGGGGATTGAAGCGTGCCGCACGGCTCAGCGCCTCCTCCAGCGTCAGAACCGCCACCTCCTGATCCGAGGCCGAGGCCTGCGCGCCGACCCGCTCCCCGGACAGCACAGCCAGCCCCACCATGGCGACCACCACCGCCCCCCTCATCGGGTCGGCCTCCCGCCCGCCGCGACCGGGTCGTCCACAAGTTCGACCGCGGCGTCGTGCGGCAGCATCTGGTGGCCATCCACCAGTACGACCTCCCCGGGGGCGACCCATTCCACGTCGCCCTCCAGCAGCTCCACGTAGTAGTCGTTTTCCAGTCCCACGGTCACGTACCGCCACTTCGCCCGGCCGTCCTCCACCACAAAGAGGAAATCGCGCCGGTCCTCGGTTTCGCGGATCGAGGTCTTGGGGACCAGGAGGCGATCCGGATAGTGCTCCGCTTCCAGCACCGCTTCCGCGTACATGCCCGGCTTGATGCGGCCATCCCGGTTGGGGATATGCACGGTGACCCGCGCCGTGTTCAACTCCGGGTCGACGATCGGGTTGATCGTCTCGATCCGGCCGGTGAAGGTGGTGCCCGGGAACGGCGTGAAGTTGAGCGTGGCCGCGCGGCCCTCGCCGAGCTTGACCACCTCGGTCCCCAGCACCCCGACCGACACCTTGATCGGGTCGATGTCCACCACCGTGAGCAGTTCGTCGCCCTCGCGCACGAACTGCCCGACCACGACCTTCAGGTCGGCAACCCGCCCCCCGAAGGGTGCGCGCACAGCCGTCTTCTCCAGCTCCAGACTGGCGCGCCGATGGTCGACTTCGGCCTGATCCAGCCCCATCTGGGCCCGCGCCAGCAGGTCGCGCTGCCTGCGCACCTCGGGATCCTCGAGTTCGTCGTCGAACAGGACGCGGGTCTGATAGTCCGCCTGCGCCTTCCTCAGCGCCGCGTCCTTTGCCGCCAGTTCGAGCGCGTACTCGGTGGTGTCGATCTGAACAACCCGCTGTTCGGCCTGGACTCGCTCATTTTCCTGCACGGCCACGACCGACACCATGCCGGAGACCCGCGCGGTCATCTTCGCCTGCCGGAAGGGTTCGGCGCGCCCCTCGGCCGTCACCGCGATCCACAGCGTGTCCTGGATCGCGGCCACCCCGACCACCGGCTGCGGCAACTCGGTGTTGAACTGCTCCGTTACCGACTGAACGACCTCGCCGACCTCCGCCGACACCTCCTCCGCGGCATCCTCCTCTTCGGGAGGGGGTCGAAGACGCCACCAGATGCCGCCCGCCAACACCCCCAGGATGATCAGGACGGTCAGGATTCCGAGTGTGGACCGCGATTGCGCCATCCCTGCTACTCCTTTTGATCGTAGCGGCATCCCCCTCCCGGCAACCCGTCCCCACCTATGACACCCCGTACTAAACAGATAGTTGCTCTTGGACGCCTGTTTGCCCCATCCGGTTTACATACAGACAGAACCCGGAACGATTACGTGCAAGCCCGGAAGTCAAGTCCCTCCCGGCCCTGCGTATCTCCGCTCCACATACTCGCCCAGTATCTCCTTGAACTCATCTACGATCCCGTCGCCCTTCAGGGTTCGCAGGTGAGCGCCATCCACATACACCGGCGCCTTGGGCTCCTCGAAGGTCCCCGGCAGGGAAATCCCAAGGTCGGCGTGCTTGGACTCGCCGGGGCCGTTCACCACGCATCCCATCACGGCCACCTTCAGGTCCTCCACCCCGGGATAGCGAGCCCGCCACTCTGGCATCCGCTCGCGGATATGGCTCTGGATGTCCTCCGTCATCTCCTGAAAGAAGGTGCTCGTGGTCCGCCCGCACCCGGGGCACGCCGTCACCTGCGGCTCGAAGGCGCGGATCTCGAGCGACTGCAGGATCTGCTGCGCCACCTGGACCTCTTCGGTGCGGTCGCCCCCGGGGCGCGGCGTCAGCGACACACGGATCGTGTCGCCGATCCCGTCGAGCAGGAGTGGCGAGAGCGCCGCCGCGGTCGCCACGATCCCCTTCGAGCCCATCCCGGCCTCGGTCAGCCCCAGATGCAGCGGATAGCGCGTCAGCGGCGCGAGCTGCCGGTACACGAGAATCAGCTCCCGCACCCCCGACACCTTCGCGCTCAGCACGATCCGATCCTCCCCGAGCCCGGTCTCCTCCGCCAGCTCCGCCGACCGGGTCGCGCTCTCCACGATGCAGTCGCGCATCACCTCGCCCGCGTCCTTCGGCACCTCGCGGCGACCGTTCTCGTCCATCATCTGGGTCAGGAGGCGCTGATCGAGCGAACCCCAGTTCACCCCGATCCGCACCGCCTTGCCGTTCTCCATCGCGATGCGCACGATCGCCTGAAAGTTCACGTCGCGGCGGCTCGTCCCCACGTTGCCCGGGTTGATCCGGTACTTGTCCAGCAGTGCCGCCGCGCGGGGAAAGTCGCGCAGCAGGATGTGGCCGTTGTAGTGGAAGTCGCCGACGATCGGCACCGTGCATCCCAGGTCGGCGAGGCGCTGGAAAAGCTCTGGCACCGCCGCCGCCGCGTACTTGTTGTTCACGGTGACGCGCACGATCTCGCTGCCGGCGTCGGCCAGCGCCTTGACCTGCGCTGCGGTGGAGGCCGCGTCCGCCGTGTCGGTGTTCGTCATCGACTGCACCACGACGGGATTGCCGCCCCCGACCTTCACACCTCCCACATCTACTGCGACGGTCCTTGTGGACACGAATTCCTCCGCTTCCATCTCTGCGTTCCCGGCAACAGTGGCTCCCTGGAAACATAAGCGATATGCCAACACGTTTCCGTCATCGCCGCGCCCGCCCGCTTGCGCGCCTTCCCGGTCCGCGGGGATATTGCGGCAGACCCGGGGGCACGCGGCGCTCGCCGCCCCCGCTGCAACCTCCCCGAGATGACACGGTGGAACCATGAAGAAGGCCCTGTTTCTCGCCTTTGCGCTCGTTTGCGCGCCGGCCCTGCAGGCGCAGGAAAAGCCCGCCCTCACGGTCGACGACTACGACCAGTGGGAGCGCCTCGGCCCGGCCGTCCTTTCGCCCGACGGAAGGTGGATGGCCGTGACCATTTCCCGGGTCAACGACGAGAGCGAGCTCCGCGTGCACGCCACCGATTCGGACTCGGTGGTGGTCGTCGCCTTCGGCACGCGCCCCGCGTTCAGCAAGGACAGCCGCTGGCTGGCCTACGCGATCGGCGTCTCTCCCGATGAGCGCGACAGACTGGAGGACCGCAATGAGCCGGTCCACAACGCAGCGGGCCTCCTGGATCTCGAAAGCGGCGAGCAGGAGCAGATCGACGACGTCGAGTCCTTTTCGCTTTCGGGCGACGGGCGCTATCTGGCGCTGCGCCGCTACAAGCCGGACGGCAAGAAGAGCAGCGGCGTGGATGTGGTGGTGCGCGAGCTCGCCACGGGGTCGTCGCTCAGCTTCGGCAACGTCTCGGCGCTGCAGTGGCAGGACGAGGGCCATCTCCTGGCCATGACCATCGACGCCGACGACCAGATCGGCAACGGCGTCAAGCTCTACGATCCCGAGAGCGGCCGGCTGCAGTCGCTGGACACCGACGCCGCGACCTACCGCGGCCTGTCCTGGCGCGAGGACGCCGCCGACCTCGCCGTGCTCAAGACCTACACCGACGAAGGTCACGAGGATACCGCGCACGTCGCGCTGGCCTGGCGCTACCTGAACACCGACGCGCCGGGCGCCTTCGCGCTCGACCCCCGCGAGGGCCCCGCACTCCCCGCAGAAACCCGCGTCGTCGAGCACCGCGTCCCCTCGTGGTCGGACGACGGCGAGACCGTGTTCCTGGGCATCCAGGACCGCATTCCGGTGGACGAGCCGGAGGATGAGGAAGAGAGCGACGAAGCGGGCGACGGCGAGGGCGACGAAGAGGACGGCGAGGACGCCGGCGCCGCGGCGGAGGAAGACGACGAGGACCCGCCCGGGGTGGAGATCTGGCATTCCCGGGACGTCGACCCGGTGCCCCAGCAGCGGGTGCGCGAGCGCCAGCTCCGGCAGGTGAATCACATCGGTGCGTGGCAGCTCGGCGGCGGCGGTTTTCTCCAGCTCGGCGGGGACCACGCCGACCGCGCCGAAATCATGGAAGGCGGCGGCCACGTCGTCGCGCGCGACGAGACCCCCTACGACGTCGAGGCCATGTTCCGCCAGCAGTACTACGACATCTACGCCGTAGACGCCTCTACCGCCGGGCGGGACCTTGTGCGGGAACGCGTCACCATCGACTACGGGGGCAGCCCTGGTGGGCATTACGTGCTCTGGTTCGAAGGCGAGGACTACTGGAGCCACGACCTGCGCCGCGGCGAGACGCGCAACATCACCGCCGAACTGGACGGCGTCTTCGTCAACCTCGACCTGACCCCCACGCGCGAGCAGATGCCCCCGTTCGGCGTCGCCGGCTGGACCGAGAACGACGAGGCCGTGCTGATCAACGACCGGTGGGACGTATGGGAGGTCTACCCCGACGGCTCGGGCGGACGCCGCCTCACGCCGGGCGCCGAGAACGACGTGCGCTACCGCGTCATGCGGGTCGACCGCGAGGCCGACGCCTTTGATCCCGGGCCCCTCTACTACTCCACCTACGGCGAGTGGACCAAGAAGGCGGGATTCTCGCGCGCCCGTCTCGGCCAGGTCCCCGAGGTCCTGGTTTGGGACGACGCCGCCTACGGCTCCTTCTTCGCCGGTCTCACGAAGGCCGAGGACGCGGAAGTATACGCCTTCCGCAGCGAGCGCTTCGACGATTCGCCCGACTACTTCGTCGCCGGCCCCGACCTTTCGGACGCGCGGCAGGTCACCCGCACCAACCCGTTCCAGGACGACTACGCCTGGGGACGCACCCATCTCGTCGACTACGAGAACGAGTGGGGCCGGCCGCTGCAGGGCGCGCTCGTCTATCCCGCCGACTACGACCCGGGGCAGACGTATCCCATGATCGTCTACCACTACGAGATGCTGTCGCAGGGCCTGCACCGCTACGTCGTCCCCGACGCGACCAACTACTACAACGTCCAGGCCTGGAGCCAGAACGGCTACTTCGTGCTCCAGCCCGACATCGTCTACCGCGACCGGCGCCCCGGCCAGTCCAACGTCGAGACGCTGCGGCCGGCCGTCGCCGCGGCCCTCGAGACCGGCATGATCGACCCCGACCGCGTCGGCCTCATCGGCCACTCATGGGGCGGCTACCAGACCACCTTCTTCGTCACCCAGGATGACCTCTTCGCCGGCGCCGTGGCGGGCGCCCCGCTCACCAACCTCATGAGCATGTACCTCTCGTTCTACTGGAACAGCGGCGGCACCGACGCGCGCATCTTCGAGATCAGCCAGGGCCGCATGCAGGTCCCCTGGTGGGAGGACTACGACTCCTACCACGCCAACTCTCCCCTGCACCACATCCAGAACATGAACACCCCGCTGCTCATGATGTTCGGCGACAACGACGGCGCGGTCGAGTTCAACCAGGGCGTCGAGTTCTACAACGCGGCGCGCCGGATCGGCAAGGAGATGGTCCTGCTCGTCTACGGGGGCGAGAATCACGGACTGCGCCAGGAGGCCAACCAGCGCGACTACCGCGACCGCATCATGCAGTGGTTCGCCCACTACCTGAAGGGCGAGCCCGCGCCGGAGTGGATCACGAACGGTCTGCCGTACATCGAGCAGCAGGACGGGTTGAAGAAGAAGAAGCGGCCGATCAGTTAGGGCTGGGGGGCGGCTCGCGCCGGGCCGGATAGACAACCGACAGACCACGAAGTGACTTGTTCCTCCTCATGAGGGTCAGCGCGGACGTGCCGTTGTCGGACGCGGACGGATCCGCGCCGAGTTCGAGCAGCAGGGGTACAACGTGCGGGTTGTTCCGCGCGGCCGCGTGAAGTGGGGTCGAGCCGGAAATGGTTCTCGCGCCGATGTCCGCGCCGCCGGCGACCAGGACACGGATGACCGACCGGTTTCGGTTTCGCGAGGCCGCCAAGTGAATTGGCGTCCAACCGGCGGGTTCGGTTCTGGCGTTTGGGTCCGCCCCTGCAGCCAGCAGCGCTGTCAAGACCGCTGGTTCCGGGCTGGCACTCGCAGCGAGGTGCAGGGGTGTCAACGGCCCCCACCCCGTGCTGGCCTGTGTGCCGGAACCCACCATGTGCACGTCGGCACCGGCGCCCAACAGGAGCTCGATCACCGCAGGGTCGGGATTCCATCTTGCCGCCTCGTGAAGGGGGGTGGATCCGCCGGCGCTGACGGTGTTCACGCCGACACCGGCCCGCAGAAAAAGAGACACAACCTCTGGAGAACCGCCCCTGGCTGCGCGGTGCAGCACCGTCTCTCCTCTCCAGCCACGCACCAAAACATCGGCGCCCGCATCGACCAAGGCGGCAATCACTTCAGGGTTGCCGTTCGACTCCGCGGCCTCGAGCAGTGGGGTGGCCTCCCAGCCGTAGTCGACGTCGAACCCCGTCGCCCAGGCATCCAAGTCCGCTCCAGCGGCCAGGAGAGCGCGAATCACTTCCTCGTTCTCGTTGAGTCGGGCCGCCACGTGAAGCGGAGAAAAATTGTGACCGTCGCGCGAATCTACCTCGGCACCCGCCTCGACAAGGATCGGGATGACAGCCGGGTCACGCGTCCATGCGGCTGCCAGGTGAAGGGGTGTAGCATCGGTTCCCCCATAGCCACCCGGCCACCATTCCCGTGGCGAGCGCACTTCGGCTCCCATGCTGATGCACGCCGCGACCACAGGTGCATCCGCCGCCAAGAAGAACGACGACGTGTTCCAATGCTCGCATGCAGCGGGATCCGCGGGAGTTCCCGCAACGTCGAGTGCGCCGGGATCCGCTGCTCTCGCCAGCAGTGCGTCGGCCGCGCCGGGGTTGTCGCCCTCGGCGGCCGAGTGGAGCGGAGTGCGGCCGCGACTGTCTCGCGCGGCTACGTCAGCGCCGTTGTCCACCAACCAGGAGATGTAGGCGGGTACGCCTGACCCAGCAGCAGCATGAAGCGGGGTGGCACCTTCGTCGTCGATAGCGTGGATGTCCGCGCCGGCCTCGATCAGGGCCGCGGCTATCGCGATCCAGTCGTCGCGCGCAGCAGCGGCGGAGTGAAGTGGTGTCGTCCCGCGGAGGCTCCGGGCATTGACGTCTGCACCGGCCGTCAGAAGCGCCAGAATCGAGGAAAGGGGGGCCGGATTGAGCGAAGTGGGCGCGGCAAGGCGATGCATGGGAGTTCGGCCGTACTCGTCTCGGACGTTCGGGTCGGCACCCTTTTCGAGGCATCCGCTCACGCTCTCTGCAGGGGACTGCTCCAGCACGCCTGATTCCTGCCAGACGCAGGCAGGGTCGAGGGGAAGCCGGCCGACGGCGTCCAGGGCGTCGGGATCGGCTCCCAGGGCGACGAGTCGATCCGCGACCAGGACGTTGCCTTCGCCCCAGGCCGTGTGCAAGGGAGTCTGGCCTTCAGTGTTCCGCGCATGTACGTCGGCGCCCGCGTGAATCAGGATGCGGACCACGGCGGTGTCTACACGGGGCGACGCTTCCAGCGCGAAGTAGCGCGGCCGACGGAACTGTCCTGCGGAATGCAGCGGGGTATCGCCACTTGCGTTCTCCGCATGGACATCGGCTCCCGCGGCTAGCAGCGTCTCCACAACAGAGGGTGTCCCCTCCGCTGCTGCGATATGCAGAGGAGTGTGTCCCGACTCGTCAGGCGCGTTCACGTCGACCCCGCCCCGTATGAGGACGGAGGTGGTGGCGGACCCCTTCAAGCGTGCCGCCGCATGAAGTGGAGTCTCGCCCTTGTGGGTTGGCAGCGTCACGTCCGCCCCAGCCTCCAGCAAGGCAGCGGCAAGAGATGAGTCCTCTTGATAGGCAGCCAGGTGTAGAGGCGTCCATCCCATGTTGTCCTGAACGTCGGGATTGGCTCTTGCCGAGAGCAGCCCTGCCAGAAACCGTTGCAGTTCCTCGGGGTCGATGTCCCGCCACTCGGACACGGCGAGGTGGAGCGGGGTGCGTCCTATCCCGTCCCGGACAGTTATGTCCGCTCCGGCTTCCAGCAGTACCTGTGCGACCGCCAGGCCGGCCCCCCACCGGTCCAGTGCCGAGTGCAGCGGTGTGGCCCCGTCGGTCCCTCGCACATCCAGCGCCACTCCTACATCCAACAGGAGTGCGACCGTCGCCTGATCTCCCGCACCGGCCGCTTCGTGTAGCGGGCTATTCCCCTGCCGGTCTCGCGCGCCAGCGTCAGCGCCCGCCTCCAGCAGGAATCGTACGACGGCAAGGTTTCCGGTTCGCGCAGCGAAGTGGAGCGGAGTATCACCGTCATCGTTGGCGGTCTGGGAATCGGAGCCCGACTCGATCAGCTGAACCACCACCTCAAGGTGCGGAGCCCGTTCAGGGCGGCGGCTACCGGGTACGTAGTCACCATCTCGTTCGAGCGGTATTCCCAGAATTGCATGGTGCAGCGGCGTGTTGCCATTCTCGTCGCGAGCCAGCGGGTCCGCCCCCGACTCGATGCAGCGAGCGATGTCGGGGGCTAGCGCCACATGGCCGAACATCCACCTGTTCCAGTGATCGCAGTGGGTGGGGTCAGCCACACGGCCGTGCTTGTCACGGGCGGTCGGGTCGGCCCCGAGCCGCAGGAGTTCCCGTACGACCACTGGGTTCGAGTTGCCCCACGCGCGATGCAGCGGGGTGGCGTCGTCGCTATCCCGCGCGTCGGGATCCGCGCCGAATTCGACCAGCGCGCCGACTACTGCCGGATCTGTTGCGTAGAACGAGGCACGGTGCAAGGGAGTCAGGCCGAGGTCGTCGCGGGCGTTGGGGTCGACTTCCAAGCGAAGGCAATCCATTACCTGCGTTGCGGAGGCCGAACGGAAGAAGTCCCAGCTACCCCAATCGTCGCAGGTCTGTGCGGCGGCGGGTGAGGGCGCGACGAATGCGAGTGTGAGGAGGGTGCCGGCAAGCGCGACCGTGCGCTGTCGATGGCCGCTCGTTTCGCCCGCACCTCGCTCATAGGGTAGAGTATTCATTGTGCTCCAGACCGCTCTCCCGGTCCTTTTGGTGCCTCCGCGGCCCGCTTCCACGCAGCCTCGTAGACATCTGTGCGCACGTCCAGGTAACCGGGATACTCCTGCCGTGCCGCCTCCAATGCCGCCCGCTCCAGGGTCACTATCGCGACCGGGTCGGTGGTCTTCAGGAGGACGTTCCCGTTCGGGCCGATCGCCACCGACGGGCCGCCGATCACGCCGCCCGACCGCGCTCCGGGACGGTTGACCGAGATCACGTACGCGCAGCTGGTGACCGCGTTGGCGCGCAGGACCAACTCCCACCGTGCCCAGGTCTCGGGGGGCGTCGCGCGGGGAACCAGGATGACCTGGGCGCCCATCGCCGCGAGCGCATTGCAGCCCTGGGGGCGGTTGACGTCCGAGCAGATCTGGACGCCGATGCTCCAGCCGGCCAGCCGCGCGGGAGTGTGAATTTCGTCGCCGGGCTCGTAGTGGTGCGCCTCCCAGTAGCTCTCCTCGTCGGGGAGGTGGACCTTGCTGTAGTGCAGGACGAGCTGGCCGGCGGCGCCGAAGAGGAGGGCGGTGTTGTGCCGGCGTCCCGTGGCCGGATCGCGGACGATCGCGCCGCCGAGAACGGGGAGCCCGGTCGCACGGGCGGTCTCCGCGAGGAGCTGATGGCGGGGGCCGCGAGGGTCCTCGGCGTCGGCATGGGATGGATGCCGGGTAAGGGGGGCCCAGGGGTTGAGGGGCAGTTCCGGGAGGACCGCGAGGTCGGCGCCGAGGTCGCGAGCGGCGCGGAGCCGGCCGTGGAGGCGGGGGGCGTCGGCCTCATGCGGGAAGACATCGGTGATGAGGGCTACGGCGAGTTGATTTCCGGGCATCTGCAACGTTTTTGTGAGATACTGTAAAGTACACCTTACATTATGACAACTCTATATTACATTCGCCAGGGCTTGGCGATGCAATCGGGCCGATTCCTCGCCGAAACAGCAGAATGTTACCCTGGCGATCACCGGATGGTCCGCCAGAAAAAACGCAACGGTGGCGACCGCAATCCCCGCGGCCCGCTCGGCAGGAAAACCGAATACCCCGGTCGAGATGGCGGGAAAGGCGACGCTTTGCAGACTGTGTTCGGCCGCGACCTCCAGGCTGCGCCGGTAGCAGCGGGCCAGGAGGCGGTCCTCGTCGGCCGCACCGCCATGCCAAACGGGCCCGACCGTGTGGATCACATGGGTGGCCGGCAACCGATAGCCTTCGGTGATCTTCGCGTCCCCGGTCGCGCACCCGCCCAGCGCCCGGCACTCCTCAAGCAGGTCCGGACCCGCGGCGCGATGAATGGCCCCGTCAACCCCGCCGCCGCCGAGCAGCGAGTTGTTGGCCGCGTTGACGATCGCGTCGACCACCAGGGTGGTTATGTCGGCATCCACCACCGTCATGCGTCCTCCAGCTGGCATCGCCGCCCTCCCGGTCCGGTAGTTTGCGCAATTGCGGCTACCTATACTGTATTGCCTTTCCCGCAGCCTCCATACAGGGCGCTTCATGATGCTCCCAACAGACTACGCCTGCGCCGACCGGCGGACAGCGCGCCGGCAAGTGCCGTCGGGTGGCCGCGCTCGGCCGCCTCGTGCCGGGCCGTGGAGCATGGCGTGGGCCTGCATGCTGCTGGTCGCGGCAGGGGCGTGCATCGAGAGACCGGCCCCCGAAGTGGAGGCCGACCCGGTCGTCGCCGCGCCCGGCACGGAGGCCATCGCGACCGATTCGGCCGCCGCGGAGGCTCCGCCCCCTTCCCCGGCCGCCGCAACCGGGGGCGCGACCGCCGGCGAGGAGATCGCGCCAGGAGATACCGCGGCGACCTCTCCCCCACCACCACCTTCACAGGAACTTCCTCAGGCCACGGTTGATTCGCTGGCCGCGGCGATGCGGGAAATGGCCGCCGCCCAGCAGTTGATCCTCTCCCGGCTGAACTCGATCGAGGCGGGCGCCCCTGCGGCCACGCCAGCCGACACCGCCGGGGGAATCATCGAGGGGCTCGTCATCGAGGAGGCGACGGACGAGGTGCGCGGCATCGGCATCGGGATCTTCTGGTCTCTGGTGGTGATTCTGGTCTTCCACTTCCTGATCCGGATGCTGGTCTGGATTCTGGAGACGCTGGCGGAGCGGAGCGTGGCGCGGCGGCTGTCGTTCAAGTGGCTGATCCCGATCACGCGGATGACGCTGTGGGCAATCGCCACCTACCTGATCGTCAACAACGTCTTCCGGGTCGATGCGCAGGGGCTTCTAGCGGCCAGCGCGGCGCTGGGGGTCGCGATCGGAATCGCGGCGCAGGACATGCTGAAGAACGTGCTCGGGGGGCTGATCGTCGTCTTCGACCAGCCGTTCCAGGTGGGCGACAAGATCCGGGTCGGGGCGAGCTACGGAGAGGTGGTGTCCATCGGGCTGCGCTCCACGCGAATCGTGACCGCCGACGACGACCTCGTGACCATCCCGAATGCGCAGGTGGTCGGGGAGCAGGTCGCCAACTCGAACGCGGGGCAGCTGAACTGCCAGGTGCTGACCGACCTCTACCTGCCCGGCCGCGTTGACGAGCGCAAGGCGAAGGAGATCGCCTTCGAGGCCGCGGTGACGTCGCAGTACGTCTTCCTCGCCAGGCCGATCGTGGTGCTGGTGCAGGACGAGTTCCGCACCACGTTCGTGACTCGCATCCGGGTTCGGGCGTACGTGCTGGACCCCCGCTTCGAGTTCCTGCTGCAGAGCGACATCACCGAGCGGGCGCGCGACGGGTTCCGCGAGGCGGGGCTGATGCCGGAAGGGGACTGGTATCCCATGGTGGCGGGCTCGGGTGACGCGGCTTCCGCTGGTGCGGCCGAGGGGGGCGCTTCGTGAGGGCGGAGACCGCTTCGCCTCGCGGGAGGGCGGCGGGAGTGGCTGCGCGGGCACCAGGAGCGGCGGATGTAGCCGATTCTTTTGCGGAAGTCTGGCAGAGTTACGGGCGGGCGTGGGAGCCGCTGCGGCGGGCTCTGACGGACGCGGCGGCGGCGCATGGGGTGGCGCTCGGTCAACTGGAGGCGGACGCGGAGGTCGAGCGGGCCGAGGAGGGCGGCATGTCGACCGGCGAGGAGGCCCGGGCGCGCTATCGCAAGCGGGTCGCCGGAGAGGTGCTCGATCCGCTGCGGGCGGTGTTGAACGGCGCTGGACTGGCCACCGAGCTGGAAGCGGCGCTGCACGCCGCCCAAGAGGACGTGCTCACTTCGCTGCCGGAGCTGGATCCAGCCGCGGGCCGCCACCTGGAGCGAGTGGTGCTTCCGGGGCAGCGGCGTGCCTTCAAGGTGAGCCAGCGCCGCCGGGCCCGGTGGCTGGGCGACGTTGAACGAGCTTGGCACGAGTGGGTTTCCGCGGTCCTTGCGCCAGTGCCCGACGACACGGCCGAGCAGGAGAGTGCGGGTCCTGACGGCTCGGAGGCGGCGCACCTGGCCGCCGGAGCCGCGCTGCAGACCGCGCTTGACTCGCTCGCCGAGCAGGTCGGGCGCGTGTCGGCAAGCGCCGCTGAGGAGACGCACGCACCCTCGGGAGTTCTGCAAGCGGCCGCCGCCGCCGGACGGCTCGTGCGGGCACAATTGGCCGGCCGGGATGCAGACCAGCGCGATGCCGAGCTGGCCGAACGGTGGGACAACTGGGCGGGAGAGTCGGCGGCCCGATTGGCGCTGTATTGCGAGTTCCTCGGCCTGCGCAGTGACATTGATGCACTCCGGGATCGGCTGGTCCGGGATTGGCGGGCGAGTGCGTCAGGGGTGGAGGCGGTCCTGGACGCGTTCGCAGCCGAACTTGCTGCCGGCCGGGAGCGGGCCCGGCTGCTTGGTGATCGAGCCGGCGGTGGGGCCACAGCCACTTCTCTCCTGGACGCATTGGAGGCCGAACAGGAGCGGACCACCCGAGCAGTGGGACGCGCGGCGGATGCCCTGCCCTTCCCGGCGGACCTGCTGGCGGAGCTGACCGGGAACGCGGAGGAGACGATCGCGTCGCTGCCGGCCGCGGCCGACGCTCTGTCCGAAGCGCTCACCCTACACGACGTGCCCGGTTCGGGCGACAGGCTGCGCAGGCCAGGGGGGGACTCCCGCACGGTTCAGCTCCGCGAGGCCGCGCGGCAGGCGTTCGACACGCTGCGCATCGAGCGGATCCGCGCCGCACCTTCCGTCATCGAGGAAGCCATGCAGCGGATCGGTGCCGATGTCGCTCAGCTGTGCGAAGTGGTGGCGTACGGATACCAGGCCGCGATCGCCGAGTTGTCCGAGAGCGGCGATACGGATTCCGGTGAGGAGATGGGGCCGGTGACGGTGGCGCTCTCACGCGCCGAGGACCGTGCCGGAGAGGCGCGGCATGCGCTGCGGGAAGCGATGGATCGCACCGAGGCGCAGATGGACCGGGAGGTCGCCGCCGGCTTCCAACAACTCGTAGGGCGCGTGCTCGCCGACCGGCTCAGGGCGGGCTACCTGGAGGCGCGGTCCTATCTCGCGACGGAGGTCACCGAAGACCTCGATCGCCTGCGGGGACGAGCGGCGGATGTGGGGCGGCGGGCGTCCGGGGGCCTGAGGGCGGTACGCACCAGACTCCAGCCGCTCGCGGCGGTCCTGGGCATGACATCCAGGGCTCCAGCCGACGCCGCGGGCCGCACCCTTGCCATGGCGGACGAAGTCGTCCGTAGCCTCCCCGTCGTCTACCGCCGGCTGTTCGCCTTCGAGCCGGTGACCGATCCGCGGCTGCTGGCCGGCCGCAACGAGGCTCTGGCCGACCTGTCCGCCATGTGGGAACGCCGCGAGCAGGGCGATTGCCGCTCCCTGCTGGTCGTCGCCGCACCGGGTTGCGGGATTACAAGCTTTCTCAACATCGCCGCCGCCCGCCTCGCCGATGCAGCCTGCGCTTCCGCCGCGCACTCGCCGGAGGTCAGAGGCGCGTTCCGGCAGCGGATTCGCGACGAGGACGCCCTGGTCGCACAACTCGCCGGTTGGCTGGGCGTCACCGGGGCCGAGGACCTGGATGGGCTGGCCGAGGTAGTGCTGGGAGCGTCATCCCGCGCGGTTCCCGGGGTGGTAATCCTGGAGGGGCTCGAGCATCTGCACATGCGCGTCCAGGGTGGTGCCAGGCTGCTCGAGCGGTTTCTGACCCTCATGTCGCGCACGGAGTCCCGGGTCTTCTGGGTCGTGGGGGTGTCTTCGTCGGCATGGCAGTTGATCGAGAGGCGCTCGCCGCCCTTCGTGAGCGATATGGAGCGCATGGTCCTCGGCGAGCTTTCGCCCGGCGACCTCCGGGAGGCGGTCCTTGCCCGACACCGCCTGAGCGGACTGCCCCTCCGGTTCGCGGAGCCGCAGCGCGGGCAGGGTGCGCTGCGCCGCCGCGCGCGTCAGCTGCGCGGCACCAGCCGGCAACAACAGCTCGTCGAAGCACAGTACTTCCAGCGCCTGCACAGGGCGTCGCAGGGCTCGGTCCGCATGGCCATGTTCCACTGGCTTCGGTCGGCCGACTTCGACGCGATCGAGGGCTCCCTGCTGGTGAAGCCACTCGAGAACCTCACCGCTTTCATGGATGTCCTCGACTTGCCCCAGAGCTTCGCCCTCAAATCCCTTCTGGATCATGGCACGCTTACGGTCAGCGAGTATTGCGAAGTGGCGCGCGCCCCGGAGACCGACAACTTCCACCTGTTCCGGTCGCTGGTGGATCTGCAGGTGATCGAGGCCGCCGGCGGGGGTGCCGGGCAAGGTTCCGCGGCCTCGGTGCGCTATCGGATTCGGCCTCTCATGACTGGCCCTGTTGCTGCCCATCTGAGGTCTCTGAACATCCTTCACTAGGCTCCTCGCCGCCCTCGTCCAGCAGACCGGCGGCGAAGAGTGCGTCCATCGGCGCCGAATCCGGCAGATTGGCGAGGCGCGGGTGATCGGAGCCCCGGAGGATGTCGGTCGCGCCCGCGCTGTCTCTGGCAAAGCAGAGGACAGACTCCGGTTTGACAAGCGTGAGCAGCGCCGGGACATGGGTCGAGAGCAGGACCTGCGCCCGCTCGAGCGACGCGAGGGATTCGCGCACGGTTTCGAGGGCACTCGGGTGGATGCCGTTCTCGGGCTCCTCGAGGAGGAGCGTCGCGTCCGCAGTGTCGCGCGTCGGCAGGTGCGCCAACAGAGTGAGCGCCAAGAGGCGCAGCGTACCGTCCGACGCCATCCACGAGGGCACGTCGACGCCCGATGCATCGCGCAGCACCAGGTACGCGTGGCGATCGCCGGACCTTTCCACCACGCGAATGTCGTCCAGATCGGCCACCGCGGTCCTGGCGCGCCCCAGCCAGCCGTCGAAATCGTCGCGATGCCGCTGGCACAGCCGCCGGACGACCCATGGCAGATTGGAGCCGTCCGGGGCGAGACCACTGTAGCCGGACTGAGGCGGGCTCGCCTCGCGCATCGTCGCCGGGTCGAGTGCGAGGCGGTGGACCCGGGTTTCCAGGGCTCGCCGCACATGGGTGGCCACCGGGAAGTTGGACGACTCCGGCAGGTTGCCGAGCGCGGCGCGGTAGCGTCCGAATGCGATCGTCGTCACCCACCCCTTCCCCGCCTTCGGGTTGGTCTCGACATAGAAGCTGTCGGTGCCCTCGTGGGACTTGGCGAGCACGGTGCGCGATCGGGGCTTGCCGCCGCCAACCAGTATCGTGCGCGGGGGCTCGGGCGGATCCGGGAAGAGGTCGCGCTGGGCGGAGGGGGTTCGATCCCGCCGCGGGCGCAGGATTCCCCGCTCCGAATGGATTCGGGGCCCGTCGCCATCGTCGCTTACCGCAACCTCGTAGCGGAACACCTTGAAATTGGTGCCGGGCGGCAATCGGGGCCGCAGTCCCTCGGGGATGTCGAACTCGGCGGCGAGTTCGAAGCCCATGTCCCGCTCCGGCCGTCCCCACACCAGATCCTGGAAGTTTCGGCTGCGCTTCGCCACGGCCGACTCGAGTCCGTCGCGGACGAGATCCGACAGGAACGCGATTGCATCGCAGAGCGTGCTCTTCCCGCTCGCATTGGGACCCACGAGCACGTTGTACCGGTCCAGCGGAGCATCGACATAGCGCAGGCACCGGTAGTTCAAGGCCTGGATGCGACGGATCATCGCTGGCTGCTCCCCGTTGACCGTTTTGCTGCCAAAGGCTTCCGCAACGGAGAATCTTCCGGCGACTCCGACCTTGCGTCAATGCGCCTGGCCTTCAGCTCCCAGTTCGAGGCGCCACACGTCGACGTGGTCGAGGTCGAGGCTGTCCTTGCGGATCGTGAGCAGATGGGCGGCACCGAACGCCGGAACGACGTAGGGGCCGCGGGGTGGAGCGGGAACGCTGGCGAGCAGCTTGCCCTCGGTATCGAAGACCTCCCAGCGGTTGCCGGTCGTGCGCACGACTTCGACCCACAGCTTGCCGTCCGGAGCGACGAAGAGATTCTCGATGAACGATTTCGCGTCCGGCCGCGTTGGTTCCCGCGGATCGCACGAGGCACCCCGCCGGGCATCGCGCCACTCGTTGTATTCGGCGTTTGCCACGCGCCACTCCTCGTTGCTGATCGATTCGCCCGGCAGCGTGCGCTCGATCACCATGAGGACCTCGGCGCCGTCGTTCCTTGTGACGAAGATGCGGTAGGCGTCCGTGAGCGCCGAGTACAGAACGCCGCCCGGTCCCGGGTGCTGCAGGAACCGCGGGGCGAAGGGAACCTCGAAGAGGGCGAGGCCGCGCTCGTGTCGGCACTCGATGTACGCCGAAGGGCCGCTCGACGGCCCGCGCAACGATGCCAGCGTGTCGCCCGTCTCGCCGCGGCTGTTCAGACCCGCGTAGCGCTGCTCGAGATCGCGCCGGAACACCTCGTCCGGGCCGACGGGATACAGGCGGAGAACTTCAGGGGTTCCGGTGACGCCGGTCTGCGTGTTCCGCTGCCCGAGCCATTCGCCCGCCGCCGACCACTCGCCGATCCGGCCCTGTTCGGGATCGAAGCTCAGGAGCCGGTCACCCGCCCATGCCAGCGAATTGAGGCTCCGGAATTCGCCTGGTCCCTCGCCCTCCCGGCCGAACGTCCGACGGTGGACACCATCCAGGCCGAAGACCTTCACCTCGCGGTTGAGGTCGTCAGCCACGTAGACCTCATCATCCGGCCCGAGCACCACGCTGGACACTCTTCCGAACTCGTCCGGCGATCCAGTGTCGGTCAGGGTCTTCGGACCGATCGAGACGATGAGTTCAAGGCGCGCCAGCGGCGGAGGACCGGTGTTGGTAACGGAGATCGCGCCATCGAAGTTGCTGATGAAGTCGGCAGCAGGTGCGCCGTCCTGGGCGCACGCAGCGCCGAGGACGGCGATGAGGGTGAGTGCGGGCAAGGGTGGGATGCGGCGCATCTGGCACCTCCGATGTCAACAAGCGGGATCAGCAGGCTCTGATGAGTCCTACTTGATCTCGGAGCCGGTAAGTTTCCGGAGGGAGTGGGATTTGTCCGCCATTCTTCGCGGAAAATGGCCGACAAGCGCAATCAGCACACTGGCGCCTGCGCTTGAAGCCAACCCCTCTCCCCATCATCTTTCGCTCCTGGAGGGATGGCAGAGCGGCTCAATGCACCGGTCTTGAAAACCGGCGTCCGAAAGGACCCGTGGGTTCGAATCCCACTCCCTCCGTTGAGCGTCAGCGATCGGAGGGAATGGGGTTCGAACTTGTTCGAGCCGCAGGCGGTTGCGGCATCAGCCGCGAACGCCGAAGACGGCCGCAGGCCAATCCCACTCCCTCCTGCGCCCGACTGGTCCAGACTAGTGCCGGAAGAGGCGCCGTCCCGTGAACACCATCGCGATGCCGTGCTCGTCGGCAGCCTGAATCACTTCGTTGTCGCGGATCGAGCCGCCGGGCTGGACGATCGCGCGCGCGCCTGCTTCGGCCGCGGCGTCGACACCGTCCCGGAAGGGGAAGAAAGCGTCGGATGCCAGGGCGCAGCCGTCGAGTTCCGCGGCGAGGCCGACTTCACGCGCCTTCTCGACCGCCAGGCGCGAGGAATCCACCCGGCTCATCTGGCCCGCGCCGATGCCGACCGTCGCGCACCCGTTCGCAAGCAGGATCGCGTTGGATTTCACGCCGGCCACCGCCGCCCACGCAAACGATAGATCGCGCAACTCGGAATCCGTGGGCTGACGCGCGCTCACGACTCTCCAGTCTCCCTCTTCACGACCGAAGAACGGCGGATCGGGGAGCGATTGGAACAGCACTCCCCCGTACACCGAGCGGAACGCTTCTGCGTTCGCATGGCCCGCTGCGCTCGCAAGGAAGTCGGCCGAGCCCGGGAACCGCAGCAACCGGATGTTCTTCTTCGCGGTGAGCACCTCCAGGGCGTCGTCGCTGAAACCGGGCGCGACCACGCACTCCACGAACATCCCGCCGATCCCGCCAGCCGTGTCGGCATCCACGGGACGGTTGACCGCGATCACCGAACCGAATGCGGAGACGGGATCGGTGGCCCGCGCCCGCTCGAACGCGTCCGCCAGCACGGGACGCACCGCGACGCCGCAGGGCGTGGTATGCTTGACGATGCAAACTGCCGGTTCGTCGGAAAACGCGAAGGGCGCGAGACTCAGCAATGCACCGTCCAAATCCAGTATATTGTTGTAGGACAGTGCCTTGCCATGGAATTGTTCAAGTGATGCTATACCATGGCTGCCTTCTGCCGCGGCGTAAAAGGCCGCCTCCTGGCCGGGATTCTCGCCGTACCGCAAAAGCTCGCGCCTCTCCAGTTCCAGCGTGACTCGGTCCGCCATTGCGCCTCCGGCGTCCGCTTCGCCCGAATCCTCGCCCTCCTCCAACCCCTCCAGATACCCCGCAATCGCCGCGTCGTAGGCCGATATCTCGCGGAAGACCTTGGCCGCGAGCCTCCGGCGCAGCGCGGCCGAATTGCCCGCCCGGTTCGCGGAACCCGGCGTCGCAAGGGCCTCCAGCACGGCTTCGTAGTCGGCAGGATCGACCACCACCCACACGTCGCGGTGGTTCTTGGCGGCCGCGCGGATCATTGTGGGACCACCGATGTCGACGTTCTCCATCGCGAGTCCCGGGGTCACGTCGGGCGACGCGACGGTCTCGCGGAAGGGATAGAGGTTGACCGCCACGAGGTCGATTGGGCGATACCCCTGCCGCGCCATCTCCGCCATGTCTCCGGGATTGTCGCGGCGGGCCAGCAACCCGGCATGGATCGCAGGATGGAGCGTCTTCACCCGGCCGTCCATCATCTCGGGATGCGCGGTGACGGTCGCGACCTCGGTCACGGGCACCCCGCCGTCCGCCAGCGCGCGCGCGGTGCCGCCTGTCGAGAGCACCTCCCACCCCTGCTCGGCCAGTGCGTGCCCGAAAGCCACGACGCCCGTCTTGTCGGAAACGCTCAGCAACGCTCTACGCCTGCTCACCGGTCACCTCCCGAATGCGTCGATGATCGACTGTCGGAGATTCTCTCCATCACCTTCAGCCCCGATCCCCGGCCAGCGGAAGCGGGGCCCGGCCCCTGCCTCGGGCCATCCGCCGGCAAGCGCGCGCGACAGAGCATCGGCTGCCGCCGGAAAGAGGGCGTGCTCCACCTTCAGAACCCGCGCGGCCAGGGTGTCGGCGCTGTCGCCCGCGAGCACCGGCACGGGCCACTGGGCCAGGATCCTGCCCTCGTCGTAGCGTTCGTTCACAAAGTGGATCGTCGGCCCGGAGAGGGTTGCTCCGGATTGGAGGACGGCCTCGTGGACGCGGTGGCCGAACATGCCCCTGCCGCCGAAACCCGGGAGCAGCGCCGGATGAATGTTCAGGATCCTGTTGCGGAAGGCCCGGCAAACCGTGGCTGGCAGGAGCTTGAGGAAGCCGGCCAGCAGGATTCCGCGGGCGCCGTGGCGCTCCAGATGCCGCAGGATCTCGGCCCCGCAACCCGGCGCCGGCTCGCCGGAGGCACCGAAGTCGACCCGGCAGGCGGCCCGATCCCTGGCGCGGGCCCGCTCTTCCGCCGCGCAGGGACGGTCGGTGATCAGGAGTTCGATGCGGTAGGCCGCCCCCTCGTCCTCGTGATCGAGAAGCGCCTGCATGTTGGTCCCGGAGCCCGACGCGAGGACGGCCAGGGGCACGGCCATCAGACCAGGTCGCCGCCGTACACGGGTACGAGGAAGGGGTTGGTGCGCTGTTCGTGCCACACGGTGGTCTCGGGTCCGTGCCCCGTGTAGAGCTTCGTTTCGGGCGGGAGCGTCAGCACGGTTCGGTGGATCGAATCCATGAGGACCTGGAAGTCGCCGCCGGGAAGGTCGGTCCGGCCGATCGACCCGAAGAAGATCACGTCGCCGACGATTGCGACCGGCTCGCTGGTGGAGACGAAGATGACGTGACCCGGCGCGTGGCCCGGCGCGAAGACCACCTCGAACTCGGAGCCTCCGAAGGCGACGTTTTCGCCCGGCACCAGGTCGATGTCGGGTGGAGGCTGTTCCTTGAAGGGGACGCCGAACGCGGCCGCCTGCGACTGCGCGTTGTCGTACAGGATCCGGTCGGAAGGATGAAGATGGACCGGGGCCCCGGTTGCGTCCTTGGCGAGCGCGACACCTTCGATGTGGTCGAGGTGGGCGTGCGTGAGCAGGATCGCCTCGATGTCGAGTCCGCGCCCGCGGGCCGCCGCCAGCGCGTCGGGAGTGGCGGCTCCGGGATCGACCAGAACGGCCGTGCGGGCGTCGGCGCAGACCACCAGGACGGTGTTCTGCATGAAGGCGCCCCCGGTGAAGGTGAGGATTTCGATCGCGTCTACACCGTAAAGGAGCTGCCGCAGCCACACCCGCCGGAGGCCTGCGGATTGCTGAAGGAAAACCCGGATCCCATCATCGAGCTGACGTAGTCGATCTCGATCCCTTCGAGGTACTGGGCGCTGAAGGGATCGACGAAGATGCGGATCCCGGATCTCTCGAGAATCTCGTCATCCCCCTCGGGCGCCTTGTCGATATCCACGCCGTACTGGAAGCCGGAACAGCCGCCGGGGAGCACCGCGACTCGAAGTCCAGCATCGGGGTTGTCGCCGAACTCCTCGAGGAAACCCTGAACCTTGCGGGCGGCTTCGGGAGTGAGTGTCAGTTGCATCGCATCTATCCTGCACTTCGATCGTGTCTTGCCTGGGCCGGCGAGTGCCGGATTAGAAAGCTATTCGTGACGTGAAACGGGGTCAACGAGCCTGAAGGCGGCCGATGAGCGCGGCGGCCTCGGCGAGGTTGTCCACGACCGGAAAATCGTCCGCGAGGGCGGCTTCGTGACCGCGCCCGTGGCCCGTGCGGACCAGGATTCCCGTGGCTCCCAACGCCCTGGCCGGGATCACATCGCTGGGCTTGTCACCGACGAGATAGGAACCGGCGATCTCCAGTCCCAGGTCGCGGGCGGCGGTTTCGTACATGACCCGGCTGGGTTTGCGGCAGGTCGTTCGGGGATCGCCGCCCGGGGCATCCGGACAGAAGTAGGTCGCGTCGACGACCGTCCCCGCGGCGCCGAGCTGGCGGTCGGTCTCGGCGGCCACGCGCCGGTAGTCCGCGAGGGTGTAGAGACCCCGCCCGATGCCTGACTGATTGGTGACCACTACGACGGCGAAGCCCATGCCCTGCAGCCGGTTCAGCGCGCGGGCCGAGCCCGGAATGAGGGTGACGTGGGCCGGATCCGCGACGTAGTTTCGGTCCTCGATGATCGTTCCGTCACGATCCGCGAAGACGGCCCGGCGCCCCATCATTGCGCCTCCGCGCCCCCTGCCCCGGCCGGGATCGATTCTCCCAGCGCAGAGAGCGCCGCCGCGACGACCGTGTCCTCCTCCGGGGCTACCGTCCGCATGTCCAGGACGATGCGGCCCTTCCGCCGCCGCGCGATTACGGGTGGCGTGTGGGCGCGCAGCCGCGCCAGCCAGCTTTCGGCTGCCGCCCCCGCGCCCAACGATATCATCGCGCTGGGAATCCGCGCGTCGGGGAACGTGCCCCCCCCAACCAGTGACTCCCCGGCAACCACCTCGGCCCGCAGCGCCCGCCTCAGCCCGGCTCCCCTGCTGGCCACCGCGGCGAGTACGGCCTCCGCCCGGCGCATCAGCACGTCGCGCGGCACGGAGATCATGCGGAGCGCCGGGATGCGCTCCCTCGCGCGCTCCGGATCCCGGTACAACATGAGCGTCGCTTCGAGTCCCGCCAGCGTGACCTTGTCGCAGCGCAGCGCCCGGCACAGCGGGTGCGCCCTCGCGCGGGCGACCGCCACGCCCGTCCCGGCGAGCAGCCCGGCCTGTGGTCCCCCGAGCAGCTTGTCTCCCGAAAAGGCGACCAGCTCGACCCCGGCGGCGATGCTCTCCCGCGGCGATGGCTCGCGCGGCAGCCCCAGCACGTCGCTGTCCAGCAGCAGCCCGGAGCCCAAGTCGTGGATCACCGGAATGCCGCTCGCGGCTCCGAGATCGACGAGCTCTTCCAGCTCCGTCTCTTCGGTGAACCCCGAGATCGAGAAGTTGGATCGGTGCACCTTGAGGATCGCGGCCACGTCCTGATCGGCGATCGCGCGGGCGTAGTCTCCGCGGCGGGTCCGGTTGGTCGTCCCCACGGTGACCAGGCTTGCGCCGGCGGCCTCCACCACTTCGGGGATGCGGAAGCCGCCTCCGATCTCGACCAGTTCGCCGTGCGACACGGCCACTCCCCTGCCCGCCGCGAACGCGGTGAGCGCGAGCGCGACCGCCGCGGCGTTGTTGTTGACGGCCAGCGCGTCCTGGGCGCCGGTGAGCTCCCGGATCAGGTGGACGCAGTGCTCGTAGCGGGAGCCGCGGCAGCCGCTGTCCAGGTCGAACTCGACGTTGCCGTAGCCGGCGGCCGCGGTCATCGCCCGGCGCGCCTCCGTCGCGAGCGGCGCCCGCCCGAGGTTGGTGTGAAGGACGACGCCGGTCGCGTTCACGACGCGGCGCAACGACGGGGTCTGCGCGCGGGCCACCTCGGCGACGACGAGCGCCGCAAAGCCATCGTCGTCGGTGGGAACCGGGAGCCGTCCGCTGCGCAGATCGTCCAGAACGGCCCGCAACCGGTCCGTGATCCAGGGCCGGCCCCAGGCGACGATCAGTTCACGGCACCAGGGGCGGTCCAGGAGGCGGTCGACGCCTGGAATGGAACGGCGGGGATCCCGCGCGGCCATCGTTGTTCAGCGCCGGCGGCGGTGAGGACGTCCGCGGATCCGCATGCGGGGTTCGCGGGGTCGGCGGAGTGGCTGGCGCGCGGGTGGCGAGCGGGACGGAAGGTGCAGGCTGGCGGAGGGCAGCGTGGCAACGGTGGTGTCCGGGCGGGCCCGCGTAGTGTCGGGGCCCGTTCGCGTGGTGTCAGGATCCGCAGTGGTCGTGTCAGCGTCAGCGGTCGTTGTGTCAGCGCTCGCAGTCGTAGTGTCAGGACCCGCGGTGGTCGTGTCGGGACCGGTGGTCGTGGTATCGGGGTCGGCGGTAGTGGTGTCCGGCCCCACCACCGCAGTATCCGCGACCTGTGCCGAATCCCCGACGGGAATCGAATCACCGACCGCCGCTGAGTCGCCGACCGCCAACGAGTCACCCACCGCCAGCGAATCGCCCACCGCCAGCGAGTCCGAGACGGCAGTGCTGTCAACGGTCGTCGTGTCCGGCGGTGGCAACTCCCACAACACCACCGCTTTGCCGCCGCCGCCGGGTGTACCGTAGATGTTCACCACATTCCCCACCGACGCCTCGTACGGCGTGCCCCGGACCAGGGCCTCGTCGAGCACGCCCGTCAGCGTCTGGGTCGGCAACAGCAGTCCGGACAGTGCGGTCGGGGGCGACTCCTCGACGGTGTCGGCAGCAGGCTCTTCGGGGGGCGGAGGCCGCTCTCCGGCTGCGAGGAGCGAGTCCACGAGCGCCTGCGCTTCCGCCCGGGCAATGGAGTCCTCCACTTCACGCCTCCAGCGGTCGTACTCGTGCTGGTGGAAGAACCGAACCGCAATGGTGTCCTTCTCCGGCGGGACCGTGATCGTGTCGGCTGGATCGATGGCAATGGAGTCACCGGCCATCTGTGCGACGACGGTGTCGCCGGGCTCACCGGGAGCATCCGGGTCCGCAGCTGCCGCACCCGCAGCCACCGTGTCGCCGGGATTTGCCGCGCCGGTCGTGTCCCCGGCTGCGACCACTGCCGCGGAGTCGCCAGGCTGGTCCGGCGCGAGCGTGTCCGCCACCGTGGTGGTATCGAGAAGCCGGGCGAGGATGAGCTGGCCTTCGAAGACAACCCCGGGCATCTGCGGCTCGAGGTAGTCGTCGAACTCGAAGGTCAGCGTCAAGGAGTCGTCGACCGTGACGCTGGCGAGCCGGGCCGGTGTGGTGTCGGGCTCGATGAGGGTCAGGACGGTGAAGTTCGTGTCGGGCGACTGCGCCAACTGCGCGGAGGTGACCGCCGACTGGGGCTCGCTCTCCCCGACTTCGCCATCGCTGTCCCGGTCCTGCCAGGCGAGCAGCTCGTAGGGCATGCCGGGCACGTAGCGCAGCGAGAAGACGCCGTCGGCGCCGGTCAGGTTCCAGTGGGTGAGCGTGTCGGCTTCTTCCCGAAACCGCGCCTGCACGCGGACGTCGGGGACCGCCTGCCCCGTGACGCGGTCCTCCACCATGCCGGCGACGACGTTGGGCACGAACTCCGCTCCGGTCGAGAGGACCAGATCGAAGGGATCGCGGAGGCGATTGCTGAACATGTCGTTGATCACCGGAAGAACGGTGACACGATACAGCCGGTCGGGCTCCAGTCCATCCTGGGTCTCGATGGAGATGCCGTCCCGGCTGTGGCGCACCCGCAGCGCGCCGAGAGGGGGCGAGATCGCCACCGAGTTGTCCAGCTGCCCGGCGGAGGGCCGCTCGCTGATGCGCTCGTTGAAGCGAAAAAAGAACTCGCGCACGCCGGGCTCCACCACCGCAAAGGTGTCGGGGATGGTTTCGATGACGACCGGCGGCGTAAGGTCCTCCGGCCCCCCCGGGGGGCGCTCCGGCCTCGCGCAAGCCGCAGCCGAGAGGACCACCAGCAGTCCGTGGACAAGCCCGAGTGAGCACCGGGAGCGGCCAGGCGCCGCGTGGGCAAGGCGCGACGAAGGGCGAATAGCCGGGCCGCACCACCGAATCACGACGGGTGTCCCGCCAGCGATGTCAACTTCTCTTGTAATTTTGTAAACTGGACTTTACATGTCGCCAGCTTTTCCCGCTCGCGCTGCACGACCGCCGCCGGCGCGCGGGTCACGAAGTTCTCGTTGGCCAGCTTGCCCCGCATCCCCCGCATTCGGCCCTCGAGGTGCCCGATCTCGCGCGTCAGCCGCTCCCGTTCGCGCCCGATGTCGATCAACCCAGTGAGCGGCATGAAGAGCTCGGTGCCGTCCCGCATGACCGCGCTCGCCCCCGCCGCACCGTCCGGCGCGGGCTCCGCGTGGACTGCGCCAATGCGCGCGAGACGCCGAAGCATCTCCCCCCGCGCCTCCAGCAGGTCGTCCTTGCTGCCTCCCGTTGCGTGGAGCACGACCTCCCGGCCTTCTCCCACGCCGTATTCCTTCCTCATCCCCCGCACCTTCACCACCAGATCGCGCAGCCAGTCGAAGTCCGTCTCGGCCTGCGGGTCCGTGAGATCGGCGTCGGGCACCGGCCAGGCAGCGACGATGCACGGGCCAGTCCGTTCGCCCGATGCCGGCAGAAGGGCGCGCAGCTCCTCGGTCACGAAGGGCACCATGGGGTGGAGCAGCCGGCAGACGGTGTCCAGCACGTGAACCAGCACCGATCGGGCGGCGTCTCTTCCGGGACCGCCGGGCCGCAGCCGATGCTTGACGCACTCCAGATACCAGTCGGCGAACTCGCCGCGGAAGAAGTCGCGCATGACCTCGGCGGCGCCGTGGATGCGGAAGCCCTCGAGCTCTTGGTCGGCGCGCCGTGCGGCATGCTGCTGCCTTGAGAGAATCCAGCGGTCCTCGAGCGCCAGGTCGTCCTTCACCTCGGCAAGGGGCGGCACCGGATCGTCTCCGAGGCTCATGAGCGCGAAGCGGCCGGCGTTCCAGAGCTTGTTGACGAAGTTGCGGCCCGGCGAGAACGCGGCTTCGAGATCGTTGTGGTCGAGGCGGATGTCGGCCCCGACACCCGCATTGGCGATGAGCGTGAAGCGGAGCGCGTCGGCGCCGTACAGCTCCACCACCTCGAGTGGATCGATCCCGTTGCCCAGGGATTTGGACATCTTGCGGCCCTGGATGTCGCGCACGGTGCCGTGGAGATAGACGCGGGTGAAGGGCGCATCGCCCAAGGCGTGGTAGCCCGACATGATCATGCGCGCGACCCAGAAGAAGAGGATTTCTGGCGCGGTCGAGAGGGTGTGACCGGGGTAGAACGCCTTCAGGTCGTCGTTGTCGTGCGGCCAGCCGAAGACGGAGAAGGGCCACAGCCACGACGAGAACCAGGTGTCGAGGACGTCGGGGTCCTGATCGAGCGCGGTCCCGCCGCAGGCCGCGCAGGCGTCCGGATCGTCCCGGCAGGCCATGACCTCGCCGCAGTCGCCGCAGTACCACACGGGGATGCGGTGGCCCCACCACAGCTGACGCGAGATGCACCAGTCGCGGATGTTCTCCATCCAGTTCTCGTAGACGCGGGTCCAGCGGTCGGGGACGAAGGTGATCGTGTCGTCGCGGGACGCCTGCAGCGCCGGGCGCGCGAGCGGTTCCATGCGCACGAACCACTGTTCGCTCAGCCGCGGCTCGACCACGGTGTCGCAGCGGTAGCAGCGCGGGACGGCGTGGTCGTGGTCGTCGCGGCCGGCGAGGAGACCCTCTGCGTCGAGCGCCGCGACGACCGCCGTGCGCGCCTCTTCGCGCGTCATACCCTGGAAGGCCGCCGGCGCGTCTTCGTTCATCACCGCGCGCTCGGTCATGACGTTGAGGACCGCGAGGCCGGTGCGCGACGCGATGTCGAAGTCGTTGGGGTCGTGGGCGGGCGTGACCTTGACCATTCCGGTGCCGAACTCGGCGCTCACGTGCCGGTCCGCGACCACGGGGATGGTGCGGCCGGTGAGGGGGAGTTCGACCTGGGCGCCGATGAGGGAGCCGTAACGGGGGTCGCCCGGGCTGACCGCGACGCCGGTGTCGCCGAGCATGGTTTCGGGGCGGGTGGTGGAGACGGTCAGGTGCCAGCGTCCGTCGGGGAGCCGGTCGATGGCGGTCGCTCCGGCGGCGCGGGCTGCTGCGGCCGCATCCTCGTGGCCGGCGCGGAAGGGATAGCGCAGGTGCCAGAGCGACCCGCGCGCCTCCGCGCCCTCGGCCTCCTCGTTGGAGAGCGCCGTCAGACACCGCGGGCACCAGTTGATGATGTACTCGCCCCGGTAGATCAGGCCGTCCTCGTACAGGCGCACGAAGACCTCCCGCACGGCCCGCGACAGCCCCTTGTCGAGGGTGAACCGCGCGCGGGTCCAGTCGCAGCTGCAACCGATGGCCTTGAGCTGACCCAGGATCCTGTCGCCCGTGTCGTGGACATGCTCCCACACGCGCTCCACGAACGCCTCGCGCCCGAGGTCGTGGCGGGTCTTCCCTTCCGTGGCCAGGCGCTTCTCGACCACGTTCTGGGTGGCGATGCCCGCATGGTCGGTGCCGGGAACCCACAGCGCGACCCGGCCCTGCATGCGGCGCCAGCGGATCAGCACGTCCTGGATCGTGTTGTTGAGGCCGTGCCCCATGTGCAGCACCGCCGTCACATTCGGCGGCGGAATCACGATCACATACGGTTCGCCCCCCTTCTCCACCTCGCTGGCGGCGGCTCCGAAATAGCCGCCCTCCTCCCAGAGCCGAAGGATGCGCGACTCCACGGCGCGAGGGTCGAACGTCTTGGGAAGCTCGGTTCCCGGGGGGTGCACTTGGGACAAGGTCCGTTCTATCGCCGTCTGAACGCGCTCGACGTGGTATCGGGATCGGCCGTGACGGCCCTTTCCCGCTCGGCCTGTTCGCGCGCCCGCTGCGCTTCCCTGCGCATCCGCATGACCTCGATCCGCTCATTCCAGCTCATCCTCGCGGCGAGCGTCCCGGCGGCGCGATCGATGTCGGCCATGCGGAAGGCCCAGTCGGCCTGGTCACCGTTGTAGTCCGGCGGAGGCCCAAAGCCGAAGGGTAAGGGGATCTCGATGTCACCCAGGTGGATCTTGCCGGGCGACACACCCCACTTGTTGCCGTCGTCGTCGGTGTGCGTCCAGTCCAGGGACTGCGCCAGCCGCTCGGCTTCGGCGAAGGCCGAGTCGTTCGCATCCTCGATGGCGGCGGCCAGCCGCAGGCGCAGAATCTGGTCCGGCGTGGGAGCGACCATTGCCGGATCGATCGGCTGCCAGAGGCGGGGATCGCCCTCGCCGATGCGAAGTCTTTCGGCAGCGGACCGATAACGGCCCGGGACGTAGATCTCGAACTCGTCTCCGACATCGGGCATTTCGGGAGTGACATCCGGCGGCCCCGGGTCCTCGATCTCCACGGGGTCATTCGGATCCACCACCTCGGGAGTCGTCACCTCGACGATCTCCAAAACGCGCATCCCCCCGACCTCGCGCACCGCCGGGATGATCAGCCCCCCCGGGCGGTCCGGCCGCTCCCCGGCGAAGAACGGGTAGATCACGATCGCCAGGATATGGGCCAGCGCCGACACCGCCAGACCCACGTACAGGGGCCGAGAGCTCGGCCGGCGGCCGGAATCGCCCGTGGGCGTCCGGCGCTGATCTGTTCCCTGTCGCGTCATCTGACTTCCTATCCCGTTGGTCGGGAACGGTTCCTGCCATGTGCCCTCAGTGGGCCGGGGCCAGCGCGTCCCCTCCTTCAACCACATTGCGCACCGAGGAGCCGCACGAGAGCGCCACCTCGACCACGTCGCCGACCGACAGCGGGCCGACGCCCTCGGGCGTTCCCGTCGCGATGAGGTCCCCGGCCTCGAGGGTCATGATGTGGGAAATGAAGCTGACCAGGTGGCGAAGCGAGAACACCATCTGGCCCGCGCTGCCGTGCTGTCTCACATCCCCGTTGACCCGCGTGGTCACGGCGAGTGTGTCAGGTTCGACTTCCGCCGCGTCGACAACGTTGCCCAGAGGGCAGAACGTATCGAGGCCCTTGGCGCGGGTCCACTGGCTGTCCTTCGCCTGCAGATCGCGCGCGGTCACGTCGTTGACGGCAACCACACCGCCCACGTGGCTCCAGGCGTCGGCTTCGGAGACGCGTCTGCAGCGGCGCGTGATGACGAGGCCGATCTCGCCTTCATAGTCGACGCGCCCGACATCGGGTGGCACCTGCACGGCGTCGCCCGCGCGGATGACCGCCGATGGCGGCTTCATGAAGATCAGGGGCTCGCTGGGGACATCGCTGCCCAGCTCCGCCGCGTGGTCGGCGTAGTTGCGCCCCACGCACACGATCTTGCCTGGCAGGGTCGTCGCCACCGGCCGCTAGTCCGTCCGGCGGGAATGGATGGCCGTGCCGATCAGCGCCCCTGTGCCCGCAATCCCCAGGAAGCAGCTGATGACCGTCCACCAGAATCCTACGTCGCCGTGGCCGCCTGACCATCCGATCGATGCCGTCTGGAAGGCTTTCGCGGCCAGCGAGAGGAGGAACAGTCCAGCAAGGAATCCCAGAACCTTCTTCATTGCGTTCACCAGGTTGAAGAGCGAGTGATGTCGGGCAGGACGGCGCCACTCAGGACCGGCTCATGCGCCATGCCGTTAAGAATCTACCGAGGGCGAGAACTCCGGCAAGGCGGCATGGCGGCGATGCCGAGGCGCTGTTCACGAGTAGAACTTCCCCACCCTTGCCCTCACCTCCTCCCAGGGGCCCCGGAGGAGTGGCATCGGGGGCAGCGCTTCGCGGATCACGCGGCCGTATCGCTTCGTCAGCAGCCGGTCGTCGAGGAGGAGGACCGCGCCGCGGTCGGTCCGGGTCCGGATGAGGCGTCCGATGCCCTGCTTGAGCCGCACTGCCGCGTCGGGCACCATCAGCCCCCAGAAGGGGTTCCGGCCGCGGGCCGTCATGGCCTCGACCCGGGCCTCGGTGATGGGCTCGGTGGGCACCCGGAAGGGCAGCTTCTGGATGACCATGGCGCGGAGCGGGCGGCCGGGGACGTCCACGCCCTCCCAGAACGACGCCGTGCCGAGGAGGAGAGCAGAGCCGGAGCGGGTGAAGCCCTGGAGCAGCGCGGACCGGTCCGATTCGCCCTGGACGTAGAGCGGCCAGCGCGCCTCGGCGCCTCTCTTGCGCAGGCTGGCGGCGACCGCCCGCAGCGCGGCAAACGAGGTGAAGAGCGCGAAGAGGCCTCCGTCCGTGATCTCGGCCACCTCGTGGACGACCCTCGCCGTGGCGTCGTTGTAGGACTCTCCGCCGCCCCGGGCGCCGGGGCGCGGCAGGTCGGTGGGAACGACGAGGCAGCTCTGGCCCGCATGGTCGAAGGGGGAGCCGAAGACGGTCTCGGCGACGTCGAGGTCTTCCGGGGCCCAGTCGGTCAGCCCGCCTTCGAGTGGTCCGGCGTCGGCGAACATCCCGGGCGGCGGTGCGGTGTCGCTTCCGCCGAGCCCCAGCCGCCCCTTCAGGTAGCCGAAATCGCCGTTGACGGCCATGGTCGCCGAGGTGAGCACACCGGTGTCGATGTTCGCGAAGAGGTGTTCGGCTAGGACCGGGCCCAGGTCGACGGGGGCGGCGGACATGACCAGGTTCCTGGCGCCACGCTTCCCGAAGCGCCGCAGCTCCACCCACCGGACCATGAGCGGCGGGCCACTCGCGGGGAGCAGGCAGAGCCGCAGCGCCCGCTCGATCCGCCCCAGCCGGTTGCGGCACGCACCGAGGTCGAGGAGTCGCCCCTGCAGCTCGGAGTGCAACTCCTCATCCTCTCCCAACTGCTCGACCAGCACCTCGAGTTCACGCTGCAGGTCGGCAAGGAGCAGCAGCACACGCTCCAGTACCTCGCCGAGGGCGGCGTCTTCGGTGGGTTCGGGGGTGGCGGGGGCTTCGGGGCGGGCCGGGCGCCCCAGGCGCAAGCTGCCTCCATCGGCGTGGGCTTCGGTCCAGGGCTCCATCAGGTCGAAGAAGGCGGTGAACGCGTCGCGCAGGCGCTGGGCCAGGGGGCGGGTGCGGCGCGCGATGCGCTCGCTCAGGCGCCGGGCCGAGATCGAGGTGCGCGCCGCCGCCAGCACGGCCTCGACCGATGCCAGGATCCCCTTGCCGCCCCGGTCCAGGCGGGCCAGCGCACGGAACATCCCGACGCGCGTGGTTTCGGCGCCGAGCCGGGGGGTGGCCGCGTCCTCCAGGTGATGCGCCTCGTCGAAGACCACGCGCTTGTAGGGAGGCAGCACGGCGCCGTCGCGGAAGTTCTCGGTCAGGATGCGGATCGCCAGGTCGGAGAAGAAGAGCGCGTGGTTGACGATCACCAGGTCGGCGGAAGCCCCCGCCCGGCGGGCCCGCTGATAGTGGCACTGCTGGAAGAAGGGGCACTTGGCCCGCAGGCAGGCATCGGTCTCGCTGCGCACCTCCTCCCAGACCTCGCCCGTGGGGGTAAAGGAAAGGTCACCGAGCGAGCCGTCCTCCGTGCTCTCGGCCCATTCGACGAGCGCTCCCAGCTCCTCCGAGCGGTCGTCAGGGAAGAGGTTCGGAGCCGATGCGGCGGCGAGGTGCGCTCTGCGGATCGAGATGTAATTCCCCCTGCCCTTCACCAGCGCCCACTTGAGCCGCTCCCCCAGAATCCCGCTCACGATCTCCAGATCCTTGCGGACCAGCTGCTCCTGCAGGTTGATCGTGTTGGTGGACACGATGGTTCGCTCGCCGTTGCGCACCGCCCAGCGAGCCGCGGGCACCAGGTAGGCCAGCGACTTGCCGGTCCCCGTCCCCGCCTCCACCAGCCCGATCCCCCCTTCGTTGAACCTCTCGCCCACGAACCGGAGCATGTCGCGCTGGCCACGCCGGTCCTCGTAGCCGGGCATCCCGGCCAGCGGCCCGTCCGGCCGGAGCAGACCGGACAGCTCATCCAGCTCCAGCGATTCGATCCGGCGCGGTTCCGGCGGCTCGACGACCACGTACATGCGATCCGCCGCGTTGGTGACGATCGCCGTCCCGACCCCCCGCTCGTAGACGTTGGACGCGACCGCCAGATCGGCGTCGGAGGGCTCCAGGAGCCCCGATGGGTGGTTGTGGATCATCACCGAGCCCTCGCGGGCGTCGCGTGCGGCGGCGAGTACGGCGGAGTGGTTGCCGCGGGCCACCGCGCGGGGGTCCACAATCACCCGCGACCGCGTCACTTCGGCGAGGAAGGAGACCTCGCGGCCTCCAGCCCGGGTCACTTCGTCGCGGATGATCCGGGCGGCCTCCGGCGCCAGCCGAAGGGGGTGGGACGTCACGTCTTCAGCTTCTTCTTCTTCGCAGCCGGGAACAGCACGTTGTTGAGGATGAGCCGGTAGCCGGGAGAGTTGGGGTGCAGCTCCAGGTCCGTCGGGGGATCGCCGATCTGGTGCTCCGGGTCCTCCGGGTCGTGGCCGCCGTAATAGGTCCACGTGCCCTGGCCGACGCTGCCGTGGATGTACTTGGCCCAGGAGCCCTCCACCCCAAGCTTCACCACCCCGGGTTTGAGCCGGTCGACGGCGAAGGAGGTCGTCAGCCCATAGAAATCGGAAAGCACCGATTCGTGGCTCTGCGTCAGCATCGCCGGAACGGGGTCGAACTTGGCCGAGAAGTCGAACAGGGTGAACGCGCCCAGCTCCTTGCGCCACGGCGTGTTGACCTGGTGCCCGTCGATGTCGGAAAAGGCGTTGACCGACGGCGCCACCTGGATTTCGGCGTCGTGGAAGGCCATTGCGAGCCCCCAGTCCACCTTGGACCCGGCGTCGGGATCGGGCGGGGTGCCGTCCGAATAGGCGGCCGCGATGTCCACGGACCCCGCCGCGAGCGCCAGTTCCAGCGTCTCGGGCGCCGAGCACATGGCGAACAGGAAGCCGCCGTTCTCGACGTACTCACGGATCTTGAAGCTCACCGCCTTCTTGAGCGCGGGCACGTTCGCGAACCCCAGACTTTGCGCCGCCTCCTCGTTGCGGGCCACCTCCTCCTCCAGCCATGGCGCGCCCGCGTAGGTGATGTAGAACTTCGAATACTGCCCCGTGAAGTCCTCGTGGTGCAGGTGCAGCCACTCGAAATCCTCCAGGTCGCCCTCGATCACCTCATCGTCCCATATCGTCTCGTAGGGGATCTCGGCGTAGTCGAGCGCCATGGTCACCGCATCGTCCCACGGCGCGCTGTTCGGCGGGGTGTAGATCGCGATGCTGGTCGCCTTCTCCAGCACCACCGACTCCATGTTCGACTGCGCGACGATCCCCCGGATCCGCGCCTCGTCGGCCGCGCCCACGGGCTGGATGGTCACGCCCATCAGGGCTGCCGTCCGCCGCGTCCCCTCTGTGTCGGGCAGCAGGAACGCGCCGCCCTGGAAATTGAGCAGCCACTCCGCGCGTCCATCCCGCTCCAGCACCCGGTAGGTGAGCCCGTAGGCCTTGAGATGGTTCGACTGGCTGCGGTCCATGGGGACGAGAAGCAGCTGCCCGGCTGCGCTGTCCGCACCGGCGGCGGCCGTCGCAATCACGGCTGCCGCCACCATGTATCGGGCTCGGCGGGTCATCGGGAACCTCCCTCCTGGATTCTTCTCAGCTCGCGGCGCGCGCCCGGCACGACCGGGCTGTCCGGGCGGCTGACGATCAGCGCCTCGAGGATTCGCACCGCTTCGTCCTGGCCACCGGGCTCGGCGGCCACGGCTCGTGCGAGGCGCAGCGCCGCTTCGGCGAACTCGCGCGCTTCGGTGTATTCGGCCACGATTCGCCGCCGGAACTCCACCGCCTCCGCGGTGAGCCCCGCCTGATCGGCCGCCCGCGCTCCCTGCGCCAGGATGGCGGGCCGGTCCTGGGCGGGCACCGCATCGATACGCTCCTGCACTTGGAGCACCCCCTGCTCTGCATGCCCGCGATGCCGCGCGATCGCGACCTCGGCCGCGAGCATGCCCCCGGGGGGGCTCAGGTCGCTCAGTGCCAGGGTCAGTTCGAGGATCTCGGTCGCGTGGGAGGGTTCCAACTCGGGCAGGGATGCCTGTAGCGCGGCGATGCCTTCCGGGAAGGCGCCGCCCTCAAGCAGCAGAAACGCCCGCTCCAGCGCGGCTCCGGGGCCTTCGATCCCGCTCAGGACTTCCATCGCCTCTTCGCGCATGCCGCGGCCGAGCAGGCGCGAGGCGAGCGCGGCCGAGAGGGCGTCGAGGTCGGGAGCCTCCGGGAATTCCTCGCGGAAGGCGGCGAGGGCTTCGGCAGCGCCCTCGATCCCGGGAGAGACTACCTGAATGCGCAGTTCCTCCGTCCATGCCGTCCGGCGCGCCTGGGAGCCTTCGGAATACGACTCCGTGATCCTGCGCCGGGCCTCGAGTGCCGTGGCGGTGTCTCCGGCCGCAAGCGCGGCATCCGCCAGGCGCTCATCGGTCGACCGCGCCTCGGCGGGATCCTCCGTGATCTCCCGGAGACGCGAGTATGCCCACAGCGCGCTCGCATCGCGCCCGTTGTCCTCCGCCTTGCGCGCGAACCCGTTCAGAAAGCCGCGCGCCTCGCGTTCCTCGAGCCGGGTCAGGGCGGCACCCGCAAGCTCCATCGCCTCGTCTTCGAGGTCCTCGCGCAGAGCGAGCTCGGCACCCGCTTCGAGGCGCGTCACGTTCGTCGGCTCGCTTCCCAGCGCGGCGACGATCAGTGCGGCGGCGTAACCGCTCTCCTCACCCAGATCCTCGACCCGGCGGAACACCGCACCGCTCCTGGCCCGGTCGCGCCCCAACGCCTGTGCCCACGCGGCGGCGGCATCGTCGATCCGCCCGCCAGCCACGTACATGTCACCCAGTTCGACAAGCAACTGCGGCGACTCTCCCAGCGCGGCGGAACCCTCTTCGAGCAGCGCGGCCGCCCGTTCGGTCCCGAACACATCTTGGACAGCCGCGGCGCCTTCCAGATACGGATCGGGCGACCCCGGATCGGCGTCGATCCAGGCGGCCACCGCCTCTTCGAGCGCCGACGCGGAGTCCACCTCGACCAGAAGTCCGAGCTTCAGACCCCACACGCGCTCCGTGGACGGTTCCCGCTGCAGGAAGTCATCGAGGACCGGCAGCAGCTCGCGCAAGCGGTCGCCCCTGCGAAACACGCGCTCGAGGGCGAATACCGCCGCCGAGGAGCCGGGTTGAAGGGCGAGCAACTCGCGCAGGGTGGCTTCGGCCCGGTCAAGCTCGCCCCGCGCTTCCTGCGAGGACGCCTGCCTCAGCATGCGGTTCTCGAGGCGAGGGTCGGGGCGTGCCTGGAAGGCGGAGAGGGGCGCGGCCGCGACTGTCAGGCCAGCCAACAGAGCGACGAGCGCGACCGTGCGGTCCGTCCGCCGACTCACCGCCCCTCACCTCCGTTCGGCGTCGGCGGCCCCGCCGACGTCATCCGGTTGAGCCTCTCGAAGTAGCGAACCACCAGCGCCCGCTGCGCCGGCGGAAGGGCGCGCAGTGCCGCGGCGCCAGGCAGTTCGAACCGCTGCACGCCGATATCACCGGCGGTCAGCGCGTTCACGCCCTCGCGCTCGAAGTCGCCCGCCTCCTCGGACTCCCGCTCCTCCGACTCCTCGTCCCGCTCAAGGGTGCGGCCCGCATCGAGAAGCCGGTGGAAGAGCTGTTCCTGGCGGCGCAGCACCTCGGGGTCGAGCCGACCCTGCTGCAGCGCCTCGGCCAGCCGGCGGGCCTCTTCCGCGAAGGCCGAGAGGTCGCCCAGGGGGTCGCCTTCCTCCGTCCCGTCCTCCGACATCTCGCCCAGCTCCTCTGCAACCTCCTCCTGACGGCCGGCCACCTCCTCGATCTGCTCGGACATCGTCTCCTGACCCAGCTGCATCGGGGTCAGTGACGAAGCGTCCTGCATGATCTCGCCCTGCTGCTGCGCGAGCTGCTGGAGCTGCTGCATCATCTGCTCGGAGGCCGAGGCCGAACCCTGGGCCTGGCCCTGCTGCCCCGAGGTCATGGCCATGCGCGCCACCTCGTTCAGGGAGCGCACCACCTTTTCGGCCTCCGCCATCGGTGACGGGCCCTGCGAGCGCGGGTTCTCCATCGCGGTGATGGTGCCGTCGAGCTCCTCCATCGCCTGGCCGACCGCGGTCAGGAGGTCGCGCGCGCCGGGAGCCATCATCTCGGTCCCTTCGGCATAGTTCTCGGCAAGATTGCGGATCCCCTGCGCGATCGCGGCCTCGTCGCCGCGCATCTCCGCCAGCTGGGCGGCATTCGCTCCCTGCATCTCACCGCGCAACTCCGACTGGCGCCGCGCCAGCGACAGCGCATCGACGGCGGTCTGTCCCAGCGCGGTCCGGATCGCCTCCATCTGCTGCATCTGCATCTGCATCTGGGCCTGCCCCAGCTGCTGCGCGACCTCGGACAGGTCGCCCGCCGCCTGCTGAGCCTGCTGGCCGGCGTCCTGCTGCTGTCCCTGCTGCGCCATCTGCGTCGCCTGCTGCATCTGCTGCCGCGCCTGCGAGAGCTGGTGCCTGGCCTCCTGCACGCCGGCCCCCGCGTCCATCTCCCCGGCCTCGGCCAGACGCTCCTGCAACTGCTCGAGCGCCTGCTGAAGCTCCTCCGCCTGCGCCTCGAGCGCGGCCTGCTGGTCGGCGCGCAACTCCTCCTGGCCGCCCTCCATCATCGCCCGAGCAAGGATTTCCTGCTCTTCGGCCAGCTCTTCGGCCTCGCGGCCGGTGGCCCTGAACTCCTGCTCGATGGCCGCGTCCCGGAACTGCTCCAGCGAGTCCTCGAGGCGCTGGCGGAGTCGTTCCTGGTCGAGCGCCATCTGCTCGAGGGCCTCGCGCAACTCATCCGGGTCCATGCCGGCGAGCTGCTCCTCGAGCTCGGAAGCCGCTTCCTGGGCGTCCTCGGGCGCCACCTGCTCCAGCAGCTCTTCCAGATCCTGGATGCGGTTCTCGAGCTCGGGATCGGCCAGCCCGGAGTCGCGGAGCGCATCGCGAAGTTCGGCGAGCTCACGTTGCAGCGAGTCCACCGACTCCATCATGCGCTCCTGACGCTCCAGCGCCTGCGCGATCTCCTCGCGGTCCTCGAACTCCGCCTGGCCGCGCCGGTTCCGGTCGCCCTCGGCCTCGCTGCGGGCCTGCAGATCCCGCATCTCCTCCTCGGCCTGGCGCGCTTCTTCGGCCAGCTCCTCCATGCTCTTTGCCGCCCGCTCGAGCTCGGCCTGCGCGGCTCGCTCCAGCTCGGTCACGCCGCCGATCCAGAGCGCGAACTCGGCGGTTTCGCGCATCTGCCCCGACGGGTGATTGTCGAAGGCGCGGGCCAGGTAGCGGATCGTGTCGCCCGGCGACAGGGTCCAGGTAGAGACGTCGAGCACCGGACGAACGATCGCGCCTGCGGATCCTCCGAGTTCGACCCCGTGGACGACCGGCTCCCCCGCCTCGCCGATGACGCTCACCCGCCGCACCACGATGTCCACCCGGGCGAGCCCGTAGTCGTCCTGGGTCTGGATGACGAGGGGCTGGCGCAGGTCGACCGGCATGAGCGTGTCGACCCCGGGATAGACGATCTCGATCGCGGGCGGCTGGTCGGCGATCAGCTCGACCGCCAGCGGCTCGGGCGCGACCACGGCCGCACCGCCGGTCTCGTCGGCAAACTCCCACGTGTAGGTGCCGCCCCGCCCGGGAACCCAGCTGCCCTCGAAGTCGTTGCCGCGCACCTCGAGCCGCATCACCGGACGCCCGGCGTCGTCCACCAGCGTCCCGCTGCCGATCCCCCGGCTGCCCTCGCCGCGCACGCGCAGGTGCGTGCCAGCCGGGATCGCCAGCGCCGGGATCTCGTTCTGGTATTCCGCCGGGGGCAGCCCGGTGTGCGGCGGATGGGTGACCTCGACCGACAACGTGCTCACGAAGAGCGGGTCGACCGGCGTGAGGGTGTGCACCTCGCTGCGGGCCCCATCCGGCGCCTCGATCCAGTACCGGGTCTCGGCGGTGACCGGCGGAAGCGGCGCCGCGCCCCGCCCATCGGCCAGCGCGATCACGGCCGACCGCGTCACCTGCCCGGTCACATCCCAGCGCAGCGTCACACTGTCCCGCATCGGCGCGAGCGCCGTTACCTCGACCGCCGACCCCCGCGCGACCTCGACGCTGCCCGGCTCCACGCTCACCGGCGGAAGCGCGGGCTCGACCAGCACGGCCAGCGGGTTCAGCAGCCCGCCCCACGCCTCGAAGGTCCGGCCCGGGTTGAAGGCGAGCACCAGCGCAAGCACCGGGACCGCGGCCAGAAACGCCGTCAGGCCCCGGCGCAGATCCGCCGCGACCTGCTCGCCGAGCGCTCCGGAGAGTGTCTTCGCATCGGCGGTCAGCTGGCTGCCGACCCTGTGCAGCGCCAGCTCCCGCAGCCCCCGCGACGTACCCGGCGGCGCGAACCGAGACAGCTCCAGCCCCCCCAGCACGGCTCCCTCGTCGAGCCCCGCGATCCCGTCCATCGCCCGCGTCACCCGGTGCTCGGCGCACCAGCGGCGCCCCAGACGCCGCCAGTACCACACCCCGCCCGGCACCAGCGCCAGCATCAGCACCACCATGACAAGCGGCCCCGCGCTTCCCGCACGCCAGCCTTCGATGCCTGCAATGCCCGGCGCCAGCACCAGCAGCCCGAGCATGACCGCGCCGCACCACGCCGCGACCGTCAGCGCCAGGGAGCGCGACAGGTGTTCCCGCACGCCCTCGACCGCGTGGCCGATCCGCCGCGCAGGCGTCACGACGTTCCCTGCATCATGGCAAACACGAAGATGTTGACGCCCATCCTGAGCGCGTCCTCTCTGATTTCCGGCGGATCCTCGTGGACGTCCGGATCCTCCCAGCCGTCACCCAGGTCCGTTTCGTAGGTGTAGATGACGACCAGCCTTCCCTGATGAAATATACCGAATGCCTGCGGCGGCGCCCCGTCATGCTCGTGAATCTTGGGGATCCTGTCCGCGAACTCGTAGGGCGCGTGAAAGACCGGATGCTCCGGCGGCAGCTCGACAAGCTCCCTGTCGGGAAAGACGCGCGCCATCTCCTGCCGGAAGGATTCGTCCAGCCCGTAGTTGTCGTCGGCGTGCAGGAAGCCGCCCTCGAGGAGGTATCGGCGCAGTGCGAGACGTTCCTCGGGAGAAAAGCGGACATTGCCGTGACCGGTCATGTACAGGAACGGAAAGTCCCGCAGTGCCGGATCGGAGGGTCGGATGGCGACCTCCCTTTCGGCGGTGGGAATTCCGGTCCTGGCCTCCACCTCGGCCAGAAGGTTGGGGAGCGAGGAGGGATTGGCGTACCAGTCGCCGCCGCCCTCATACTGCAGACGCCCGATGGTGACGGGGCCGGAGCCCTGGGCGAGGGTGTCGCCGGCGGGCAGGGTCAGCGCCGCCGCGAGCAGCACGCATGCGGCTCCCCTGCAGACGCCATGGGTGTCGGACCAGTTGGTAACGCCGCCGCGGCGCTCCCGCGCACCCGACCGGCGACCTTGCGCGGCCTTCGCGCGCACACGCGCTACCCTCATCCGGCCTCCCCCGCGCCGCCCCGCCGCCGATCCTTGATCCGCTGCACGGCCTCGTACGCCACGCCCCGGGCCACCCCGGAGCGCGCGGCCACCTCCCGCGCGGCGGCGGTGGGGGCCAGCCCTGCGTCCAGCGCCTTGCCGGCCAGCGCCTCCAACTCGGCCTCGGTTGCTTCCCTTCCCCTGCTCGCACACCCCTCCACCACCACGGTCACCTCACCACGCGGCGGGTGCTCCCGGAAGTGGGCGGCGCACCCGGCTGCCGTGTCGCGGACAACCTCCTCGTGGACCTTGGTCATCTCGCGGCAGACGGCGATGCGGGGCACGGTGCCGCGCGCCTCCGTCAGGGCGGCCAGTTCGTCCAGCAGGCCAGTGAGGCGCGAAGGAGACTCGAACAGCACGGTAGTCTCTGCTCTGTCGATGATCCGCTCCAGCGCTCGGGCCCGCTTCCCCGCCTTGCGCGGCAGGAAACCCACGAATGTGAACGGCACACAAGGTAGTCCCGAAGCCACCAGTCCCGCGAGGATCGCCGAGGGGCCCGGGATCGCCACCACTTCGTGCCCGTCCTCGATCGCGGCTTCGACCAGCCGCTCTCCCGGGTCCGAGAGCAGGGGCGTCCCCGCATCCGAGATCAGCGCGACATCGTCGCCCGACTCGAGCCAGCGCCGAGCCAGCGCCACCCGGCTGGCCTCGTTGTGGGCGTGTAGCGAGACCGGACGAGCCGCGACGCCGATGTGCGAAAGCAGCACCCGCGCCCGCCGCGTGTCCTCGGCGAAGATGTGGTCGGCGGCGGCCAGGGTCTCACGGGCGCGGTCGGTCAGATCGGCCAGATTACCGATCGGCGTGGCCACCAGCAGCAGCCTGCCCATCCCGCGGGACCCCGTCCGGAACGCGCCCCCCTACAGGTGCTGCTCGATCTTCTCCTGGAGGTGCGCCTTCGGCACGGCCCCGATGACCGTGTCGACGTGCTGTCCGTCCTTGAAGAAGAGGATGGTCGGGATCGAGCGCACTCCGAATCGCATCGAAGTGGACATGTTCGCGTCCACATCCAGCTTGCCCACCCGCACGCGCCCCTCGAAGTCGTCCGCGAGTTCGCTGACGAAGGGAGCCACGATCCTGCAGGGACCGCACCAGGCGGCCCAGAAGTCGACCATCGAAAGGCCGCCGAAATCCTCGACCTGATCCTTGAAGTTGTCGTCGGTAAGCGTGACGAGATTCGCGCTGTCTGCCATTATGGATGTTCCTCGGGTTGGTGACTCGTCGTCGAGCCTTTGCGAGAAGTCCTTCATGTATTCTACACCGTATTCTACACCGGCGGAGGCGGGAAGTTGAGTCCCCCGGCACACGGGAACCCGCCCGCCGATCCGGGCGGCGACCCCGCACAGCCCACAGGCATTCCGCCCACCGTCCCCCAACTGGCATCGCTGGAACTGGACCACGTGGCGATCGCCGTACGCTCCTTCGACGAGGTTCGAGGGGTTTTGGAGGGTCTGACCGGCCACGCGGCGACGTCCCCGGAGCGCGTGGAATCGCAGGGTGTGGAAGTCTGCTTCGTGGGGAATGTGGAGCTGATCCGTCCCGTCATGCCCGACAATGGCGTGGCCCGCTTCATCGCGCGGCACGGGCCCGGCCTCCATCACATCGCCTACCGCACCCCCGACGTGGCGAAGCTGATGGGCGAACTGTCGGCGCAAGGCTACCGCTTCACCTCCGACAGCCCGATGACCGGACGCGGCAGGCACCGGATCGCATTCATGCACCCCAAGTCGGCCGGGGGGGTGCTGGTGGAGTTGGTGGAGCACGGCTGAGCCGCGTCGCGCTATCCTTGCACGCGGCGCCCGAGTTCTCCAGCGCAGCCGAGGTCGGCGAGCATTGTCGGCCAATCAGCGCCGCCCAATGGAGCACCTTCGCGGAATCGGTCCCATCCAACCATACCGGCGCCCGCGGACTGGCCCTACCTTGCCAACTCGCGTAACTTGGAAGATAAGTGCGATGGCGGTAGCCACTGACCCGCCTTCGACAGGTGAGGAGGGATGGCACGAATGCAGAAGGCGAACGAGTTGTGAGCGCCGAGTGGTGGCAGTTGGCGTTGTCCATCGTGATCGCTGCCGTCGGCGCAACCTGGTGGATCGGCAGGGCGATCAGAAACTCGGTCGACGCCCTCTACGACCGATTGAAGGCAAACGACTTCAAGCATGTCGAGGACCGTTTCGGTCAGGTGGACAAGCGTTTCGAGCAGGTGTACGCACGCTTTCAGCAGGTTGATGCGCGTTTCGAGCAGGTGGACGAACGCTTCCGGCAGGTGGACGCGCGCTTCGAGCAGGTGGACGAACGCTTCCGTCAGGTGGATGCGCGCTTCGAGCAGGTGGACGAACGCTTCCGTCAGGTGGATGCACGCTTCGAGCAGGTGGACGAACGCTTCCGTCAGGTGGATGCACGCTTCGAGCAGATCGAGGCACGGCTGGACCGGGTAGAGCGACGTTTGACGGAACGGATGAGCCGGATGGAGACCCGGCTGGATCGCCGGATGCAGGAAGGGTTCGCAGAGATGAAGGACTTGATTCGGGCAGCGTAGTCGTAACCATCCTGGATCTGACGTTCATCCCGTCAACCGCTCCAGGTCCACCTCTTCCACGAGCCATGCCCCATTGTGCGCCTGGATCAGGATGAAGGGCACGAGGACACCCTGTTCCGACAACGTGTCTACCTCGACTTCGATGCGTGTGGCAGGGCGGCTCCTTCCGGCCACAGTCTCCTGGCCGCCCACGCGGTGCGATTGGTGCGCCAGGATCGCCGACATCAGGTCCATCCGCAGCTCGACCTCCCGCCCGGTGAGACAACGGTCGCCGATTCCGACCCACGATCCCACCTTCCGCAGCGCGCAGCCGAGTGTCCCGCCGCGGTCGCCGATTGGGCCAGCCGCGGTCCCGAAGTGCCGTGCCATCGCCGCGTGATCCCGGTGACCGGCCGCCGCGAGGAACGCCTCCACGACCTCGACAGGCCCTGCTCGTGATGCCGCATCGGGACCGTCGCTTCCCGGCAGTCCGCCCCCTGCCAGGGCCCCACCGCTACATCCACCCAGCGCCAGCAACGCCACCCTCGGCACCACGAACAGCCGCAGACCGACAGTCCGCCGGCTCTTCCTCCGCACCGCACCTGGCCCGCGACCGTTCCTGCGTGACTCCGACGCCGCGGCCTTCACCGCCGCCCTCATCCTCCACTCTCCCCGACTGCCGCGAACACGAGCGCTCCGTCGGCGCCCACATCCACCCGCACCCCGCCTCCCGGCACCACCCCACCGTCCAGGAGCGCCATCGCCAGCGGGTCCTGCACCAGACGCTGCACGGCACGCTTGAGCGGCCGCGCTCCGAACGCGGGGTCGTAACCCTCGCGCGCGATCACCTGCTTCGCCTCGTCGGACACGGTGAGCGCCACGTCTTGGGCCGCCGCCAGCTTGGCCACCCGGTGAAGCTGAAGGTCCACGATCTGCTCCAAATCACCTGGTGACAACGGGTTGAATACCACCACATCATCCACCCTGTTAAGGAACTCCGGGCGGAAGTACTCCTTGAGGCGGCGGTGCACCATCTCTTCGACGTCGCTCCAGGAGCCGGTGTCGGCGCGGGCCAGGATTTCGGGCCCGGCGATGTTCGAGGTCATGATGATGACCGTGTTGCGGAAGTCGACCGTGCGGCCCTGGCCGTCGGTGAGGCGGCCGTCGTCGAGGATCTGCAGGAAGATGTTGAAGACCTTGGGGTGGGCCTTCTCGACCTCGTCGAAGAGGATGACCGCGTGGGGGCGGCGGCGCACGGCCTCGGTGAGCTGGCCGCCCTCGTCGTAGCCGACATAGCCCGGGGGCGCGCCCACCAGACGCGAGGTGGCGTGGGCCTCCATGTACTCGGACATGTCGATGCGGACCATGGCGCGCTCGTCGTTGAAGAGGAACTCGGCCAGGGCGCGCGCGGTCTCGGTCTTCCCCACCCCGGTGGGGCCGAGGAAGAGGAACGACCCGATGGGACGATTGGGGTCCTGGATGCCCGCGCGGGCCCGGCGCACGGCCCGGGCAACTGCGCTCAGTGCTTTCTCCTGCCCGATTACGCGCTTGCCGAGGAGCGCCTCGAGGCCAGTGAGCCGCTTTCGCTCGGAGTCCATCAGGCGAGTGACCGGAATCCCCGTCCACTCGGCGACCACCTCGGCGATGTCGTCGTCGGTGACCTCCTCCTTCAGGAACTTGCCCTTGGCCTGGAGCCTGGTGAGCCGTTCCTCGGCCTTCTCGATATCGGCCTGCGCGGCCGGGATCTCCGAGTACTGGATCTCGGCCGAGCGGCCCAGCTCGCCCCGCCGGGTCGCCTGCTCGGCCTCGGTGCGCAGGCCGTCCACCCGCTCCTTGAGCTCCTGGATGCGCGCAATCTGGATCTTCTCGGCCTGCCAGCGCGCCTTCATGGCCTGGCTGGACTCTCGCAGCTCGGAAAGCTCCTCCTCTACGCCGCCGAGGCGCTCGCGCGCGCCGCGGTCGTCCTCGCGGGCCAGCGCCTGCTTCTCGATCTCGAGCTGGATGATCTTTCGCTCCACTTCGTCGATCTCCTGGGGGAGGGAGTCGATTTCGATGCGCAGCCGGCTCCCCGCCTCGTCCATCAGGTCGATGGCCTTGTCGGGCAGGAACCGTCCCCCCACGTATCGGTCGGACAATCTCGCGGCGGCGATCAGCGAGTCATCAGTGATGCGGACGCCGTGGTGCACCTCGTAGCGCTCCTTGATGCCGCGCAGGATGGTGATCGTGTCCTCGACCGAGGTGGGGGCCACGTAGACGGGCTGGAAGCGCCGCTCCAGCGCCGGGTCCTTCTCGATGTGCTTCCGGTACTCGCCGAGGGTGGTCGCGCCGATCATGCGCAGGTCGCCGCGGGCCAGCGCCGGCTTGAGCATGTTGCCGGCGTCGACGGCGCCCTCGGCCGCGCCCGCCCCCACGATGGTGTGCAGTTCGTCTATGAAGAGGATGTACCGCCCCTCGGCCTCGGTGACCTCCTTGAGCACGGCCTTCATGCGCTCCTCGAAGTCGCCCCGGTACTTGGCGCCTGCCAGCATGGCGGAGATGTCGAGCGAAACGAGCGTCTTGTCGCTGAGCGAGGTGGGCACGTCGCCCGCCACGATCCGCTGGGCCAGGCCCTCGGCGATCGCGGTCTTGCCGACGCCGGGCTCGCCCATGAGCACCGGGTTGTTCTTGGTGCGGCGGGCCAGGACCCTCATGACGCGGCGGATCTCGTCGTCGCGACCGATGACGGGGTCGAGCTTGCCGTGGCGGGCCCGCTCGGTGAGGTCCTGAGAGAAGCGCTTCAGAGCCTGGTACTTGTCTTCCGGATTCTGGTCGGTAACGCGGTGGGAGCCGCGGATGGCGTCGAGGGCCGTCGCAAGGCGGTCGCCGGTGACTCCGTTCTCCCTGAGGATGCGTCCCGCGTCGCGCCGGTCCGCCACCAGGCCCATCAGGAGATGCTCGGTGGAGATGTAGGCGTCGCCGAGTTCGCGGGCGGCCTCCTCTGCCGCGTCGAAGGCCCGTCGCAGGTGACGCGACGCACCGGGCACCGCCCCGCCGCTCACCCGGGCGCGCTTGCCCAGTTCCTCCTCCACGGCGCGGGCAACCGTATCGGGCGACACCTCCATCTTGTGCAGGACCGGCGCGACGATGCCGTCCTCCTGCTCGATCAACGCCTTGAGGAGGTGGACGCCCTCGATCTCGGGATGTTCGGCGCGGCGAGCCTCGCGGGCCGCGGCGGATACGGCTTCGGCGGCCTTCACGGTCAACCGGTCGGCGTTCAGCATATTGGGACTCCTGTTGCGATTCGCTTCAGAAAGCTGCCACTTTGGCAGCGTTCGCGGGCGCGGGCCGCGGCCGGCCGGCCGAAATGGCAGATTCGGTGGTCGCGGGTCGGCACGGGCATCGGCCAGAATGGCAGAGCGTCTGCCGAAATGGCGGGACTCTGCCAAAACGGCAGATGCCGGCCTGCCAAAACGGCAGGTTCTGGACGGGGCCGCGCGGCGCGGACGCTCTTATCATGGAAGATTCGGGCCACGCCCGATGCAACGCTCCAATGCGGGCGCAAGGTCCGGTCAACGGCCGGTCCGATCTACAACTCCAATGAGAGGACATCCCATGGCATCGGTGGACCCGCCGGCCCGCAAGGGCCTTCCCCCTGAAGCGTACGAAGTGGTCCCCGGCAGCGAGTACCAGCCCTATGTGCCCCCTGGGCAGTCGATGGCGGAGTTCACCGTCAAGGCGGTGGTCATCGGCATCCTGATGGCGGTGGTCTTCGGGGCGGCCAACGCGTATCTGGGCCTTCGCGTGGGGCTGACGGTGAGCGCCTCCATCCCGGCCGCGGTCATGGCGGTGGCGATCTTCCGCGCGTTCAAGCGCGGCACGATCCTCGAGACCAACATGGTGCAGACGATCGGCTCGGCGGGTGAATCGGTGGCGGCCGGCGTGATCTTTACGCTGCCGGCGCTCTTCATCTGGCAACGGACCGACCCGACGATCATGGTCGACCTAGTCCAGGTGTCGGTGATCGCGGCCTTCGGCGGGCTCCTCGGCGTGCTCTTCATGATTCCGCTCAGACGCTATCTGATCTCGCGCGAGCACGGGAAGCTCCCCTACCCCGAGGGCACCGCCTGCGCCGAGGTACAGGTGGCGGGGGACACGGGCGGCAGCAAGGCCAAGCTGCTCTTCTCGGGCCTGGGGATCGGCGCGCTCTACCAGGCGATGGCGAACGGCAACGGGCTCGGCCTCTGGAACGAGGGGCCCCACGTGCGGCTCCCCGCCAAGGCCCAGATCGGGGGCGACTTCACCCCCGAGTTGCTGGGCGTGGGATTCATCATCGGGCCGCGCATCGCGGCGATCATGTTCGGAGGGAGTGCGCTCTCGTGGCTGATCATGATTCCAGCGATCAACCTCTGGGGTGGCGACAGCGTGGTCTATCCCGCCTCGGATCCGATGTCGTCGCTCGCCTCGGCCGAGATCTGGAGCTACTACCTGCGGTATGTGGGCGCGGGTGCGGTGGGCTGCGCCGGCATCGTGACGCTGATCAAGTCCTTCCCGACGATCATTGAGTCGATCAAGCTCGGGATGGGGCAGGTGGGCGGGGCCGGCGGTGGCGTCTTGCCGCGCACGCAGCAGGACCTGCCGATGAAGCTGGTGCTCATGCTGGCGGCGCTGATGGCGGTGGCGCTGTGGCTCTGGCCGGGCGTGCCGGTGAACATGCTGGGGGCCCTGCTGATCGTGGTCTTCAGCTTCTTCTTCGTGACGGTGTCGAGCCGGATCGTGGGGCTGATCGGGTCGTCGTCGAACCCGGTGTCGGGGATGACGATCGCCGCGCTGCTCCTCACTTCGCTGATCTGGGTGGCGCTGGGGCTGAACGACGGCAGCGCCGCGACCAAGGTGGCGGTGCTCGCGGTGGGCGCAGTCGTGTGCATCTCGGCCGCCGCGGCCGGCGACACCTCGCAGGACCTCAAGACCGGCTTCCTGGTGGGAGCCACCCCGAAGCGCATGCAGATCGGCGAGATGCTCGGCGTGCTCGCCTGCGCGGTGACGATCGGCTTCGTCCTGATCGTGCTCAACGAGTCCTACGGGATCGGCACGGTGGACGGGCTCCCCGCGCCCCAGGCCACGCTGATGAGCCTGGTGATCGACGGCGTGCTGAACGCGTCGCTGCCCTGGACCTTCGTGTTCATCGGGATCGGACTCGCGCTCATCGTCGAGTTCGTCTTCAAACTGCCCTCGCTGGCCTTCGCGGTGGGCGTCTACCTGCCGGTGTCGCTGATGACGCCGATCCTGATCGGGGGGCTGATTCGGAGGGCGCTGTCGAGGAAGTACGAGCACGCGGGCGAGACGGAGGACGGCGTGAGCGTGCTGGCCGACAAGCGCGAGCGCGGCGTGCTGTTCGCGTCCGGGCTGATCGCCGGGGCGGCGCTGGTGGGCGTCCTGATCGGCGGCGCGATCTATGCGGTTGTGCAGGTGACCGGGGATCCGGGAGCCGCGTCGATATGGCAGGTGGGCCACGGATGGATGGATGGGGCGCTGCCGTGGGTGTCGAGCATTGTCGGGACGGCGGCGTTCGCCGGACTGTGCTGGCTGCTCTGGCGGGCGGCCACGCGGGAGGGACTGGCTTGAGGGCGGCGGGGGCCCATGGCCTTGCCAGCCGCCCGACGCCTCAACGGTCTCGGTGCTCGCGCGGACTTGCCCACGGGCTCCTGACCGGGTTCGCAGCCGCGGCGGTGGCGCTCGCCGCCGCCGGCTGCGAGCCCGAGGCACCCGAGACGATCGACCGCGAGGTCTTCGTGCAGACCTACGTGGCGCTGCGCGAGGCGGAGTTGCGGTCGCCGGGGGCGGTGATCCCGGATGCGGACCGGGACAGCATCCTCGCCGAAAAGGGAGTGTCCGAGGAGGATCTGATGGCCTTCGCCGAGGTGCACGGCGGCGATCCGGTGTTCATGGAAGGGGTGTGGACCGAGGTCCAGAACCGGATCATCGAGCTGAGCAGCGGCGCGGATACGGAGCGGTAGAGGGCATCCGCCCGCGGCGGCGCCCCCCCCGGGGGGGTGCGACTTCGGGCACCGGGCTGCGCCGAATGCGTCCCGTGAGCGAGGGCGTCGCCCTCACTCCCACTCTATTGTCGCCGGCGGCTTCGAGCTGATGTCGTAGGTCACGCGGTTCACCCCCGCGACCTCGTTGATGATGCGGGTCGACACGCGCGCCAGGAACTCGGGATCGTACGGGTACCAGTCCGCCGTCATCCCGTCGCGCGACGTCACGGCCCTGAGCGCGACGACGTGCTCGTACGTCCGGCTGTCGCCCATCACGCCCACCGAGCGCACCGGCAGCAGCACCGCGAAAGCCTGCCAGATCTCGTCGTACAGCCCCGCGGCCTCGATCTCCTCGAGGTAGATCGCATCGGTGAGGCGCAGGATGCGGACCCGCTCCTCGGAGACCGGCCCGAGCACCCGGATCGCGAGGCCGGGCCCCGGGAAGGGGTGGCGGCGGATGAAGGCCTGGTCGAGTCCCAGCGTGCGTCCGACGCTGCGCACTTCGTCCTTGAAGAGCTCGCGCAGGGGTTCGATCAGCTCGAAGGGCATGTCGTCGGGCAGGCCGCCGACGTTGTGGTGCGTCTTGATGGTCGCCGACGGACCCCGCACCGCGAGCGACTCGATCACATCGGGGTAGAGCGTTCCCTGCACCAGGAAGCGGGCGTTCGTCCCCAGCTCGCGCGTCGTGCGCTCGAAGACCCGGATGAAGGTCTCGCCGATGATCTTGCGCTTGCGCTCGGGGTCATCGACGCCCTCCAGGGGAGTGAGGAACTCGTCGGCGGCCTCGACCACCTCCAGGCGGATACCCATGTGTTCGCGGAAGGTCCGCTCAACCCCCTCGCGCTCCTTCATCCGCATGAGCCCCGTGTCGACGAAGATGCACGTCAGCTGATCGCCGACCGCGCGGTGCACCAGCGCCGCCGCCACCGACGAATCCACGCCGCCGGAGAGCCCGCAGATGACCTGCTCGCTCCCCACAGCGCGGCGGATCCGCTCCACCGATTCCGCCACGAAGGCACCCGCGGTCCAGTCGGGGGCCAGGCCGCAGATCCGGAAGAGGAAGTTGTCGACGATCTCCTGGCCGCGGGGGGTGTGGGCGACCTCGGGGTGGAACTGGACGCCGTAGAGCGGGCGTGAACGCGACCGGAACGCCGCGACGGGCAGATCGCCCGTGGCCGCGATGGTCACGAAGCCGGGAGGGGGCTCGTCGACGTGGTCGCCGTGCGAGCACCAGACGGTGATGTCGTCGCCGGGGAGGAAGCCGTGGAAGAGGTCGGCGGGGTGAGTGGGGTCGGGGGCCGGGGTGGTGGCGGGGGTCGTGGCCGGGTCGTCAGTCGGGGTCCCGGCCGGATCCGTGACGCGCAGGCTGGCACGGCCGTATTCGCGCTTGCCCGCCACCACCCTGCCGCCCTCGTGCTGGGCGATGAGCTGCATGCCGTAGCAGATACCCAGGACCGGGACACCCAGGGCGAGAAGGCCGGGATCGAGGACGGGCACATCGTCGTCGTAGACCGAGGACGGGCCACCCGAGAGGACGATCCCGCCGGGCCGCCAGCGCCGGACCCATTCCACCGATCGCGTGGGGGGGTGGATCTCGCAGTAGACGTTGGCCTCCCGGATGCGGCGCGCGATGAGTTGCGTGAACTGGGAGCCGTAATCGATGACGAGAACGCGGCTGTGGCTCTCGCTGACGGAGGTGGAGACGGGGTCGGTCATGCGCGTTGGCCGCGGGTAAGGTCGCTGTACCGCTCGCGGCGGCGGACAAGGGTGGCGCGGTCGCCGCGCACGAGCACTTCGGCGGGCCGCGGCCGCGAGTTGTAGTTGGAGGCCATGGCGAAGGCATAGGCGCCCGCCTGCTGGACGCAGAGGAGCGCGCCGGGGCGCGGCAGGGGCAGGCGCCGCGCCCGGGCCAAGAAATCTCCCTGTTCGCACACGGGTCCCACAATGTCGACCTCCTCGGGTCCGCCCACGGCATCTTCCCTCACCGCGGTGATCTCGTGTTCGCCGCCGTAGTGGCTCGGGCGGATGAGTTCGGTCATCCCGGCGTCGGTCACCACGAAGGTCTTGCCGCCGCTGCGCTTGACATAGAGGACGCGGGTGAGGAGCACCCCCGCGTCGCCGACAAGGAAGCGCCCGGGTTCGACGATCAGCTCGAGCGTGCGGCCGGAGTGGTCCCGGGCTGCCGCATCGATGCGCTTGGCCACCTCGCGGCCGAGCACGACGAGATCCAACTCGCCACCCACCGCGTCCTCGATCCCGAAACCGCCACCGAGGTCGACGTAGGCGATTTCGGCACCCGTTTCGCGCTGCGCTCGCCCGGCCACCTCGAGCACGACATCCAGCGCGCGCAGGAAGGGTCCGGATTCGCGCACCTGCGACCCGATGTGCACGTCGACGCCGATGGCGCGCAGCCGGGGGTGTTCGGCGATCCGCCGGTAGAGCTCCACCGCCCTGCCCGGCGACACCCCGAACTTGGCAGCCGCGTGCCCTGTGCGCGTGAACTCGTGGGTGGGGCTGTCCACGTCCGGATTGACGCGTACCGCCACGGGGGCTTCCCTGCCCAGTTCGTCGGCCACGGTGGCCAGCACGTCCAGCTCCTGCGCGCTCTCGACATGAAAGCCGCGGATGCCGGATTCAAGGGCGTACCGCATCTCTTCGCGGGTCTTGCCCACGCCGGCGAACACGATCCGGCTCGCGGGGATTCCGGCCTTCAGCGCACAGTAGAGTTCGCCGCCGCTCACGATGTCGGCACCGGCGGCGGCCTGGGCAAACAGTTCCAGCAGCGCGAGGTTCGGGTTCGCCTTGACCGAATACGCGACCAGAAGACCGACCCCCGAGAAGGCGTCGCGCACGGCATTCAAGCGGTCCAGGGAACGATCGCCATCGTAGACGTAGAGGGGCGTGTCGTGTGCGTCCGCGAGGGCCTCCAGCGAATGGCAGCCGCAGTGGAGGACGCCACCCAGGCGCGGGAAGGGTGACCCCGCGGCGCTCAGTACGCGCGCGCCCACACCACTTCCATCTGTGCCGCGCCGCCGCCCACGCAGCGCGCGGGGGGCGTGGCGGAGCGGAATTCCTCGCCGGGGATAACGCGGATGGTGGCCCTGGTGGCCTCCTTGACGCGCGCCTCCACCTCGGGGTCGCCGCTCCACCCGGAAAACACGAATCCGACTCCGCTGTCGAGAAGCTCGCCCAGCTCGTCCACCGTCGAGACTTCGCCCTGGTAGGTTGCGGCTTCCCGTCTCGCGAGCGCCGTTTCCCCGAGCCGCGCCTGCAACGCGTCGAGGCGGTCCTTCATGCCCGCGACCACCTGCGCTTCGGGCATCGCCTCCTTGCGCGGCGCGCCCTCCTCCGTCACACGGGACACCACCACCGCCTCGCCGCGCTCCACGTCGCGCGGCCCTATCTCCACGCGAACCGGGACCCCCTTGCGCTCCCATTCGAAGAACTTCGCGCCCGGCGAGAGGTGCAGACGACGGTCGATGGCGGCGCGCACGCCGAGGCCGCGCAATCCCTCTACGATCTCATCCCCCTTCTTCATCACCACGGCGGCCTGCTCGTCGCCTCTCGCGATCGGAACGACAATCACCTGGGTGGGCGCCAGCCTTGGCGGAACCACCAGTCCGACATCGTCGCCGTGGGTCATCACCACTCCCCCCACCAGCCTGGTCGACGCTCCCCACGAAGTGTTCCACGCGTACTCCTCCCTGCCCTCCTCGCTCTGGAAGGTGAGGTCGAACTGCCGCGCGAAGTTCTGGCCCAGCATGTGCGAGGTCGCGGCCTGCAGCGCCTTGCGGTCCTGCATGAGGGCCTCGCAGGCGTAGCTGCGGACCGCGCCGGCGAATTTCTCAGAGTCGCTCTTCAGGCCCGTCACCGGAGGCATGGCCATCCACTCCTCCATGAAGCGGCGGTAGATGCCCAGCATCATGCGGGCTTCGTCCTCAGCCTCGTCGGCCGACGCGTGCGCCGTGTGTCCCTCCTGCCAGAGGAACTCCGAAGTGCGGAGAAAGAGGCGGGTGCGGAGTTCCCAGCGCATGACGTTGCCCCACTGGTTCAGCAGCAGCGGCAGGTCCCGGTAGCTCTGCACCCACTTGGCGTACATGGCGTAGATGATTGTCTCGGAGGTGGGGCGCACCACATACGGCTCTTCCAGCTCCTTGCCGCCCGCATGGGTGACGACCGCCAGCTCGGGCTTGAAGCCCTCCACGTGCTCCTTCTCGCGCTCGATGAAGCTCATCGGGATAAGAAGGGGGAAGTAGGCGTTCTGATGGCCCGTCGCCTTGAACATGTCGTCCAGCGCGCGCTGCATGTTCTCCCAGATCCCGTAGCCCCAGGGCCGGATCACCATGCTGCCGCGCACCGGAGAATAGTCCGCCAACTCCGCCTGCAGGACGACCTCGTTGTACCACGCGCTGAAGTCCTCCGCGCGGGGGGTCAACCCCTTCTTTCCGCCCTTCCTCTTGCTCATCGGATCTATGTCACTCGGGTTTGTCTTCGTTGTCGTTGGCGCCGCCATTCGCACCCGGCGTCGCCCGGCTGCGCCGCTCCGCTACCCACGCGATCGCGCCGGGGATCAGAAAGAGCAGCAGGGACGCAGTAATCCAGGTGCCCCTGAATGGTAAGCCCAGAGCGCTTCGGCCCAGTAGGGCGGCGAGCCAGCCGCCGACGAGCGAGGCTATTGCCGCAGCTCCCAGCAGCAGCCATTCGAGCACGTTGAGACGGCGGATTGCCCGGTTCATGACCTTGCGCGCCGCCTGCGCGTCCTCGGTGCCGGGGTCCCGTGCGGGACGGCGATCGGTCACGGCTTCCGAACTCCCCCCGCCCCTCCGGGTCCGGCGGCCGCTTCCGCGATGATGGTTTCGAGCTCGCGGGTCTCCTGGCGGCCGGTTGCGAGATCGCGCACGGTGGCCGACGCTGCGGCGGCCTCGTCGGGACCGATGATGACGGCGCGCACGGCGCCGCTGCGGGCCGCCTGCTTCAGCTGTTTCCCCACTCCCTGCCCCTTGAACCCGTACATCACCGAGCGCCCCGCCTCACGCAGTCGATGCGCCGCTTCCAGCGCAATGGCGCGCTCGTCGGCCGATACCCAGACCATGAAGTAGTCGCACGAGGAGCGTGTCTGTGGAGCCAGGCCGCGATCGCGCAGCAGCTCGCCGAGCACCACATCCCCCATGCCGAAACCGACTGCCGGAAGAGGGTCGCCGCCGACCAGCTCGAGGAGGCGGTCGTAGCGGCCGCCCCCGCAGATGGCGCGGAGTTCGCCGGCGCGGTCGAAGAGCTCGAAGACGATCCCGGTGTAGTAGGCGAGGCCGCGCACGACCGTGAAGTCGAACTGCAGATATGCGCCCAGGCCCATCGCTTCGAGGATCGCGTGGTGCTCCTGCAGGGGCTGAAGAGCCGCGAGGACGGGCTCGTGGCCGGCGAAGCGTCGCCGCAGAGTATCCATGGAGCCGTCGGCCGCGAGTTCGGTCAGGGCCTCGGCGGCGGAGGCGTCCAGGCCGAGTGCGGCCAGGGCCTTCCCCGTCTTCGCCGCCCCCGCGCGCCCGGCCTTGTCGATCACCGCAAGGCACGCCGGGTGGAGTGGCGAATCTATCTTCAGCGCGGTGAAGACTTCGGTCACGAGGCGCCGGTCGTTCACCCGCGCCACGAAGTCCGCCTCTGTCAATCCCAAACCCCGGACCGAGTCGATCGCCACCGCCAGGACCTCGGCGTCGGCAGCCACCCCGGCTTCGCCCACGATGTCGACATTGAGCTGGAAGTGTTCGCGCAGGCGGCCGCGCTGGCTACGCTCGTAGCGGAAGAGTTGCGGGATGGAGAACCACCGGATGGGCTTGGGAATCTGCCGGCTGTGGACGGCAAGGATTCGAGCCAGCGACGGGGTCATCTCGGGCCGCATCGCGACCTCGCGGCCCCCCTTGTCACGGAAGGTGTACAGCTGCTGGACGATCTCGGGGCCGCTCTTCTCCACGTAGAGCCCCAGCGGCTCCAGGGGCGGACCGTCGTACTGCTGGAAACCGTACCGCCCGGAAACCCGGCGCCATGTCGAGAAGATGTGGTCGCGGATTGCGAACTCGCCGGGCACGAAGTCTCGGAAACCGGGAAGCCTCGCGAAGGATCGATCGGAGGACATGGCGGCGAATCTAACTTGGGGGCACGGAATATCAATCCCGGCCTGGGCGGCTGACCGGGCTGAAAGGGCTCAGCCCCAGGAGGATGAGAACGTCTCCCACGGTGAAGCAGGAGCCGGTGACGACCACTGTCCCGCCCCCGGCCTGCCCGACGGCGCGATCGAGAGCGGCGCCCACTTCGTCCTCCACCTCGATCGGCAGGCCGCGGGACACGCGGGCCGCAACGGCCCGAGGATCCCAACTCCTTCCCTCCGGCGCCGAGGACGGCACCGTGAAGACAACCCGGTCCGCGAGATCGACCAGGGGGGGCAGCATGCGGGACCAGTCCTTGTCGCCCAGAATGCCCGCGAGGAGGACGAGGGGCCGGGGGGGGGTCAGGTTGCCGAGAACGCGGACCAGGGCCTCCACTCCCGCGACGTTGTGCGCGACGTCGAAGACGAACAGGTGGTCGCCGAGGCGGTGGATCTGGCCGCGGCCGGGCCATTGCACGTTGGCGACGCCCGCCTTGATCGCTGCCCGCGAAGGGGGTTTTGGCAGGAATTCGAGGGCGCGGACCGCGAGCGCCGCGTTGGTGGCCTGGTGGGCGCCCGGCAGGGGCGTCTCGAGATCGAGGCCGGCTCCCGCAGCGGTGCGAACCGAGAAGCGGGTGCGGCGCGGGTCGAGTCGCAGATCCATGATGTCGTCCCATGGCTCGAGCCGGTGCAGTGGGGCGCCCACCTCGGCCGCCCGCGTCCGCAACACGTCCAGCACGGCCGGCCGTCCTTCCGCGGTCACGAGCGGCACCCCCGGCTTGATGATCCCTGCCTTCTCGCGCGCGATCTCCTCCAGCGTGTCGCCCAGGTAGTCCTGGTGGTCGAGCGCCACGTTGGTGATCGCGCTGACCTGGGGCCGGACCACGTTGGTGGCGTCGAGCCGCCCGCCCAGCCCCACCTCGATGCACGCCCTGGTCACTTCCTCTTCCGCGAAGACAGTCAGCGCGAGAAGGGTCGTCGCTTCAAAGAAGGACATCCCGAGCGCGTCGGCCAGTGGCCGCAGCCGCGCCGCGGTGTCGATGAGTCGCGCGGCGGAAACGGGCTCGCCATCCACCATGATGCGCTCGCTAAAGGAACACAGGTGTGGCGAGGTGTAGAGCCCGGTGCGGTGGCCGTCCTGCTGGAGCACGGAGGCCCAGGTCGAGGCGACCGACCCTTTGCCGTTCGTCCCGCCGACATGCATGCAGTCGTAGCCCAGGTGTGGGTCGCCCAGGTCGGCCAGGGCGGCTTCCATACGGTCGAGACCCCAGTCCACCGCGTTGGGAGCCCCCGGAAAGAGGGCGTCCATCAAAGGGTCGGGGCCGGGCGAGCGTCCCTTCAGCCCCAGGGTCTCCACCCTTCCCGCGTATGCCGCAGCAGCTGAGCGATGGCGCTCTTGAGTTCGCGGCGGTCCACGACCCGGTCGACCATTCCGTGCTCTTCCAGGAACTCGGCGCTCTGGAAGCCGGGGGGCAGTTCCTGCTTGATGGTCTCGCCGATCACCCGTGGACCCGCGAAGCCGATCAGAGCACCGGGCTCGGCGAGGTTGACGTCGCCCAGCATGGCGTAGGAGGCCGTGACTCCACCCGTGGTGGGGTCGGTCAGCACCGAGATGTACGGGAGGCCGCGCTCGTGGAGGCGGGCCAGGACCGCCGATGTCTTGGCCATCTGCATGAGCGAGAAGATCCCCTCCATCATGCGGGCGCCGCCCGACGCGCTCACCACGATCAGCGGAAGGTCGCCGTCGAGGGCGTCGCGTCCGGCGCGGGCGATCTTCTCCCCCACCACCGAGCCCATCGACCCGCCGATGAAGCTGAAATCCATGACGGCGAGAACGACGGGGATGCCCTCGATGCGCGCCCTCCCCGTGATGACCGCGTCGTTGCGGCCCGTCCGCTTCTTCGCCGCCGCGAGGCGGTCGCCATAGTCCTTCAGATCGGAGAAGCCGAGCGGATCGCCGCTGGTCATCTCCACGTCGGCCTCCTCGAAGGAATCGGCGTCGGCGAGCAACTCCACATAGCGCACCGCGGAGACGCGGAAGTGGCTGCCACACTCCGGACACACGCCCAGGTTCTGCTCCAGGCGCTCGCGGTACAGAATCTCACCGCAGCCGTCACACTTCTTGAAGACATCGCGCGGAAGTTCCCGTCGACCCTCCGAGGTCAGTCTCTTCTTCTGTTTGCTGAACCAGGCCAAAGCTGTCAGCCCTCGCTTGCCCGCCGCCCTTTCGGGTCAGCGAGCATCTCTCGCCATCGTCACGATAATCGCGGCCGCCACCCATCCCATCAGCAGGAACGATCCTCCATAGCTGACGAAGGGCAGCGGAATCCCCGTGATGGGAACGACGCCTATCGTCATCCCCACGTTGACGATGACATGTGTTAGCCAGGTCCCCAGTATAGCGAAGATGAAGACGCCGGAAAAAGGATCGTCGAGGGCCTCGGCCATGCGGATCATGCGGAAGAAGAGGTAGCCGAACAGAAGAAGAGCCAGAGAGGTTCCCAAAAACCCGAGTTCTTCGCCCACTACGCTGAAGATGAAATCGGTATGCTGCTCGGGGAGGAAATTGAGACGTTTCTGCGTGCCGAGCGTATAGCCCTTGCCCAGCACGCCGCCGCTCCCGACCGCCACCTTCGACTGGAGGAGTTGCCAGCCCGCCCCCTGCGGATCGATTTCGGGATCGAGGAAGACCAGAATGCGGTTCCTCTGGTACTGGGCCAGGGAGTTCCAGAGAGGCTGGGCGATCGCCCCTGCCGCCAGATTCGCGACAACGACGCTGAGCGACTCGATCAGGTAGAGTCGATAGCGATACAGATACAGTGCGATGACGAGTAATATGACGTACGCGGACCACAGGCGCGTATCGAAGGACAGGATGAGGGCCAATCCGGGGGATGCCGCGAACAGCATGAGCGGCCAGGACGTGCCGGCCCAGTAGATCGCGGCGAAGAGCATCCCGATGAACGCCAGCGCAGTGCCCAGATCCGGCTGCAGGATAACGAGTCCCAGCGGCAATGCCACAAGCGCCATCGGCTTGACGAGATCGCGCAGGGAAGCAGGACCATCGGGTTGCCTGGCGAGCAGCTTCGCCAGCGCCAGCGCGGTGACGATCTTGGCCGCCTCGGCCGGCTGGAACTGAAAGCCCGCGACCCGAATGAAGGACTTCACGCCCTCTGCCGCCCCGGAGCCCGTGCCGACGATCAGGGTTACGGCCAGCAGACCCGTGGACATGATGTACAGCGGCATCGCCATCCATTCGAACCAGCGGGCGGGGATACGGGACAGCGAGATCAACACGACCAGCGAGCCGAGCAGCACCGCGGCCTGGCGGATCCAGATGCGCTCGACCGCAGGGCTGGGAATGTTCTTGACCCCGGCCGAATAGATCATGGCCACCCCGAACAGGCACAGCGCCAGTATGCAGGCCGTGAACCGCCAGTGCCGGATCCAGGGCAGATCCAGTGTCATCGCTTACTCGCTTGGCGGGCGTGCCCAGGCAGTGTTTCTCCTCACCTGGAAGTACTCGCTGAGTGTCTGGATCGTGTCCCGCGGTATGCCGTGCTCGCCGCGCAGGTAGAAGTCGGCCGTCTTCGCTACCAGGGGGGCCGCAACCGCCGATCCGCCGCCGCCGAACTCGACGAGGGCCACCACGACAATCTCGGGGGAGCCTCCGCGTGGTCCCGCTATGGCGCCGAACCAGGCGTGGTTTTCACGCCCCTCGACGCTCTGGGCTGTACCGGTCTTTCCCATCAAGTCGAAGTGCTCGAGTGAAGACAGATACGCGGTGCCACCCTGCTGTGTCACACGCCGCAATCCCTCTCGAATCACCTCCAGGTGTTCCGGGGGGACCTCGAATCGGAATCCTTCCGTTGCCGGTGCGTCGCGGTAGAGCGCTGGAGACGGTGCGGATCCGTCGCGGGCAATGGCAAGAAAATACTGCGCAACCATCAGCGGCGTCTGTGCGATCGGCCCCTGTCCGATCGCCAGGTTGAGGACTTCCCCTTCGCGCGGCGAGTACCCATAGCGTCTCACCCAGAATTCGGGGCCCTCGGGGTAGGTGCCGGGTGCTTCGCCAGGCAAATCGACTCCGCAGGTCCCGCCGAACCCCATCTGGTTGACTCGCTCGAGCATCCGGTGAAACCCGATGCGCAGGGCCACCTGGTAGAAGTACACATTGCAGGAATTCTTGATGGCATCCGCAAGGTCCAGCGACCCGTGCCCTTCCTCCCTCCAACACCCCCAGCGGCGACCTCCGTAGTTGTAGCCCCCTCCGCACGCCACGGGCATTCGGTCCTCGGGACTGATCACCCCCATCTCCAGGCCGATGAGGGCGGTGACCAGCTTCATCGGCGATCCAGGTGGGTATTTCGCCGTAATGGAGCGGTTGAAAAGAGGACTCGTCGAATCGTTGATCAGTCGGAGCCATTCCTCCTGGTCCACTACGCCCGCGAACACATTCGGGTCGTAGCTGGGCGCGGCATAGAGCGCCAGGATCCCACCGGTCTCGACATCGAGCGCCACCACGGAGCCGGCCATGCCTTCGGGAAAGATGTGATGAATCCATTCCATCAGATCGAGGTCCAGGTGCAGGTCGAGATCGCCGCCCGGCTCCTCCTCCACCCTCCGGAACCCACGGTGGGAGCCGACGATTCTGCCCGTAGCGTCGACTTCGACGTATCGGACTCCCGGCCCTCCCTGCAGAATCGACTCATACTGCCATTCGATCCCCGACCGACCGACGATCAGCCCCGGTTGCGCGTCTTCGAACTGCTCGGACTCCAACTCCTCCTGATTGATCTCGCCTACGCTGCCAACAATGTGCGCTCCCACTTCTCCCGCCGGATAGCGCCGCTTGGGTCGCGTTTCGATCAGCAGCCGCGGAAAGACCGCACTCCGCTCTTCGAGAGCGGCAACTGCGTCGAACGAAGCGTCAACGGACAGGAGGATGGGTCTGGGGCTTCGGTCCTCTATCTGCTGCAGCGCACTCGCCAGCCGGCGCTCCCCGATCTCCAGATGCTCCCGCACCCGATTCAGCGACGACATCATGGAGTCCGGGGAGGCGGACAGAATGGAGACCGAGTATCCAGGAATATTGTCGGCGAGCGGGCGGCCCGCGCGATCCCGGATGGTTCCGCGGGGGGCAGGCAGCGTGAGCGGGCGGAGGCGGTTGGAATCGGCCTGGAGGCGCCAGTCGGACGATCGATACACCTGCGCGCGGAAGAACACCGCAACCAGGAGCCCCAGCAGCGCCATTACGATGACTCTCGCTCGTCGGGCCCTGAGGTTTCTCTGATGGTGGTGGTAGGTCTTCATCCGCGTCGCGATCCTCTGAGGGCCAAAAGGGAGACCAGTGTGCCGGTCGCTGCGGCATACACAGCCATCAGCGGCAACTCGAACAGGAACTGGTCCGCAAAAGCGCTCCGGTTGGCGGGTTCGGAAGCCATCCAGGAGAGGAGGTCGCGGAGCAGCTTGCCGAGCGCGAAGTAGCTGACCAGGAAGACCCACGAATTTCCCACAAAGAGAGGCCGGGTCTGCGCTGCCGCGGTTCCTGTCACGGTCATGGCGAAGACGGTTGCGCCGAACGAACCCATGGCGAAGGAATCCTCGATCAACCCGACCCCGAACCCCAGAACCGCGCCGCCGCGAAGACTCAGGTGGCGGCTGCCGACAAGAACCGCAACCAGAAAGAGATCCGGCGCTTCGTTGCCCAGGCCGAGGGCGACGCGCAACAGGAGATGGGCGAGAATCAGGCTCCCGGTCAGCGTTGCAACCCTGACCGTCATGGGGAACCTGCGGTGACGGAATCGCCGGGCACTTCCGTAATCGGGGTATCGGTGGGCAGGTCGAGTGTCGGGATCGCCACGGCCGCGTAGGTCACCGCACCCGGATAGACAGCCGGTGTGACGTAGTAGCTCTTGCTCCAGCCCGCCGAAGTCTCCGCAACGCTGGCTACCCAACCGATGCGTACGCCTCGCGGGTATGTTCCCCCGCGGCCCGAAGTGAGAATTTCCGTGCCGGGCTCCAGGTCGGAGAGGTAGTAAACACCGCGCAGCACCAGCCGATCCTGCTCACGGAGCCGTCCCGGCTCGGCTTCGACAATCCCGTGACTGATGCCGTCGGACGTCATCGCGGACGCGCGGAATCCGGGATGGGACCAGTCGAAGGCCAGAGAGTAGCCGGACTGGACCTGCTGCACCTGGCCAAGCAAGCCTCCATCGGTGACGACCGCACTGAATGGAAGAATTCCCTGGTCCGAACCGGCGCCTACCCTGACTACGCTGGCGGAGCCCGATGAGGTCGGCCGTGTGATGGCGGCCGGAACATACCTGACCGCCGGTCGGTCCCCGAGGCCCAGGATCGACCTGAGTTGTCGGTTCTCCTCGGCAAGCGTCGTGTGCGCCGCCACGAATCCCATCGCCGAATCCATCTGGGCCCTCAGGATGTCGTAGTCACGGGCCCTCGACCGGACCTGGGTGATCGCGACATGGATCTCGATGAACGGCTTGAGAATCGACTCTCTCAGAACGTGACCGATCTGTTGCTGGGGACCGGCTGGCAGAAAAACGGTGATCAGCGACAGGAGAATCATGCCGAGCGCGGGCAGGAGTCCTCGCGAGCGTCCGCGATCGGAAACGGTTTCCAATCCTGCCATTTTCGGCTATTCCGCCCGTTGCATGGCTCGACTACCTCCCCACCCCGGGGTCATCCTCTGAACCGCCTCAGGCGGTCACGATCGAACGGTACTTCGAGAAGTCCTCGAGGATCGTGTTGGTTCCCCGGACCACACATGTCATCGGCTCTTCGTCTACGTGGATCGGGAGGTTCGTCTCCAGCGCGATGAGCTTGTCCAGTCCCCGGATCAGCGCACCGCCTCCCGTCATCACGATACCGAAGTCGACGATGTCCGAGGCGAGTTCGGGCGGTGTGATCTCAAGCGCAGATCGTACCGCCTGGACGATTTGTCGAATCGGCTCCTGGATGCACTCCCTGATTTCCTGCGAATGGATCAGGATCATCTTTGGTATTCCGGAAACCAGATCGCGGCCCTTGACCTCGATCTCCCTCTCCTCGCCGGTATCCATCGCCGAGCCGACCTGCATCTTGATCGCCTCCGCCGTGGGCTCGCCGACCAGCAGGTTGTAGTTCTTGCGGAGGAAGGTCACGATGGACTGGTCGAGCTCGTCCCCGCCAATTCGAATCGACGTGTCGGAGACGATCCCGGCGAGTGCGATGACGGCAATTTCAGTGGTTCCGCCCCCGATATCGATCACCATGTTGCCCCTGGGCGTGTCGATGGGAAGTCCCACGCCGATCGCAGCCGCCATGGGCTCGGCAACCATGTAGACCTCGTTTGCCCCGGCCGCCTGTGCCGACGACCTCACAGCGCGTCGCTCGAGCTCGGTAATCCCGGAGGGGACGCCCACCACAACGCGCGGCTTGATCCGGAAGATGCGCTTGGCCATGACCTGCTTGAGGAAATGCCGGAGCATTAATTCTGTCACGTCGACATCCGCGATCACTCCGTCCCGCAGGGGACGAACCGCCTCGATCCCCCCGGGGGTGCGTCCGAGCATCCGCTTGGCCTCGAGGCCTACGTTCATGATGCGTTTCGTCTCGCGTTCCACGGCAACCACGGAAGGCTCGTTGAGGACGACGCCCTCCCCCCGAACACAAACCAGGGTGTTGGCGGTTCCCAGGTCTACACCGATATCACTCGTCGGGACCAACCGTTTGGAATTGAACCAACTAGCGATTGAAGGAACCTTTCCGTTTTCCAAGCCCCGCGGAGGGGGGCGTTGAGGTTGCAGGTGGGAACATGGATGACTTGAACCTAACCTAGCCCGTATTCTCGCTCAATTCACTCCGGTGCTGCCAAACCCCCCTGCGCCTCGCTCCGTTTCGGAAATGACGACGGTTTCATCGATACTGGGGGCCACAAAGCGGCTGAAGACGAGCTGGGCAATCCGATCCCCCCTCTGGATATCGATCCTTTCCGGGCCCAGGTTCTGGACCAGAATCCTCAGTTCCCCCCGGTAGTCCGGGTCGATCGTACCCGGGCTGTTGGGCAGGGTAAGTCCCAGCCGCGCAGCGAGTCCCGAGCGCGGACGCACCTGGCACTCGACCCCGGCCGGCAGCTCCATGACCAGTCCGGTCGCCACCGCATGAATGCCGCCTGGATCCAGTGTGAAGGCTTCGCAGCATCGGATGTCGTGCCCGGCGGCCTCGAGCGAAGCGCGCCCGGGAAGCGGCAAGTCGGGGTTCGACGGAAGCCGCTTGAATCGCACGGTGTCCGACCCGTCCGCGAGCGGTTCGCCGAGCACGGCCCCCTGCTCGGCAACGTCGGTCCCACACTCCAGGCAAGTCAGGGAGACCGGTCCTGCCGTCATCTCGAACGCCTCCGCAACGCCGGGATGGGCGACCTCGCCCCGGACCACGTTGATGCCCCTGTACAGATCGGGGTCGGCCGCGCACGCCTCCTCCCAACCCAATGTGGCGAGTTGCATGGCGTAGGGGAGCGTCGCGTTGGTGAGCGCCAGCGTGGACGTCCGGGGCACGGCGCCGGGGATGTTGGTGACCCCGTAGTGAACGATCCCGTCGACGTCGTACACCGGATTCTCGTGGGTCGTGGGCCGGATCGTCTCAACGCACCCTCCCTGGTCCACCGCGACGTCGACGATCACCGATCCCGGGTGCATCGAAGCGAGATCCTTCCTCTTGACCAGCATGGGCGCCTTGGTCCCCGGTACCAGGACCGCGCCAATCACCAGGTCGGAATCCGGCAACTGCTTCCGGACCGCGTACCGCGTCGAGAACAGCACGTTCACGTTCGCGGGCATGGTCTCCGAGAGGTGTCTCAGGCGAGGCAGCGAAATATCCATGATCGACACGCGCGCCCCCAAGCCGGCCGCCATCCGCGCGGCGTGCGTTCCCACCACCCCCCCGCCAATCACGAGCACCTTTGCCGGCAGTACCCCGGGAACCCCTCCAAGGAGCACACCGGAGCCCCCCGCCGGGCGCTCCAGATATTTTGCGCCCTGCTGGATGGCCATCCTGCCCGCGACTTCGCTCATGGGCGTGAGAAGAGGCAGGTCACCGTTCTCGGGACCGACCGTTTCGTAGGCGATCGCCACCGCGCCGCTATTCATGACCGCGCGGGTCAGCGCCTCGGATGCGGCAAAATGGAAATAGCAGAACAGAACCTGGCCCTCGCGGATAAGCGGCCATTCGGGCGCGATCGGGTCCTTGACCTTCATGATCATTTCCGCACGGGCCCAGACCTCTTCGGCCTTCTCCACCACCTCGGCTCCCGATGCCACGTAGAAGTCGTCCGTGAAGCCGCTGTGCTTCCCCGCCCCAGCCTGGATGAGGACCTTCTGGCCCGCCTGCACCAACGTCTCGACCCCGGCAGGCGTCAGTGCCACCCGGTATTCGTGTTCCCTGATCTCGGAGGGAATACCTACGACCATGTCCCGAGTCTCCTCAGATTTCGATTGTCGCCGGGGCGCGGAGCGTCCCGCGGGTCACCCGGCCGTTTGTGCCCGGCTCCGAGTCTTCGGGACCGAGGGAAAGAACGTACTGACGCTCGGGCGCCAGTACTTCTCCGGCCACCCTGTCAATATCGCACCGTGCGATGCCGTCGATCAGCCCCGGCAGGCGCTCCATCGGGATGAACGGGAGGTCCAGCAGAGCAAAGCCCGCCAGTCGATGGACGCGAGCCCCCGGAGACTCCAGCGAAAGCAGGATCTCTCCCTTCACCTGCTCCCTCGTTCGTGCGAGCTCCCCCGGGGTGAGTCCGCCGCGGGCCACCGCGGCACAGACCTCCTGAACGACATCGAGCGCATCCACAGCCCACGCGGCCCGAGTACCCAGGTACACTCCGAAGACTCCCGACCGCGCGTACAGCGACTGAAAGGAGTAGACGGAATAGGCGAGCGCCAGGTCTTCCCGAATCCGTTGAAAGAGCCGGGAGCTCATGCCTCCCCCGAGCACGGTCGACAGGAGCAGCAGCGCGTAGCGATCGGGATGCGAAGCACCCCGCGCCGGAGCACCGAACACAAGGTGCGTTTGCGCCGAGTCCCGCAGAACCCGGTCCATCCCCTCGCGTGGATCGGAAGGCGCGCTGGCGGGCGACACCGTTTCCCCCGGCTCCAGGTCTCCCAACCGCTCCTCCGTCATGGCGACAAAGGCATCGTGGTCGACGCGGCCGGCAGCCGCAACGACGAGGTTGGCTCCCGTGTAGGTGCGGCGGCGCAGTTCGCACAGATCCGCCCGGGTCACGGAACCGACCGTATCGCGCGTCCCGAGAATCGGTCGTCCGTACGGGTGCCCGCGCCACATCCGGCTCCCGTGCAGGTCGAATACGAGGTCGTCGGGAGTGTCCTCGACCGCCGCGATCTCTTCGCAGACCACCTCCTTCTCCCGCACCAGGTCCTCATGGCGCAGAAGGGGATTCCGGACGAGGTCCGACAGGATCTCGATCGCCTCCCCAATGTGCCGGCTTCTCACCCTGGCCTCGTAGCCGGTGTGCTCGCGCGCCGTGTATGCGTTCAGCGAGCCCCCCAGTCCCTCGAGGGCCACAGCAATCTGCCGGCGCGACCGGGTCGTCGTTCCGCGGAAGACCATGTGCTCCAGCAGGTGGCTGATTCCCGCTCGCTCTCGCGGCTCGTGAGCGGAGCCCTGCCGAATCCACACGCCCATCGCCACCGAGCGGACACCGTTCATCCGCTCGGTGAGCACCTGCACTCCATTCGGGAGCCGGGATTCGCGATATCCCCCGGCGGATTGCGTGCGGAGTCGAAGCTCCGGGACTGCCGACCGTGGCGCGGCCACCCTCAGCAGTCCGACGTCAGGAGTGCGCCTCTACCGGCTGTCTGTGCGAGCCGTCCCGCTCTTCCTCGGCGGCAGCCTTCAGCGAAAGCCGCATCCGTCCCTTCTCGTCGATCGAGAGGAGCTTCACGCGGACCACGTCGCCGCGATTCACGACATCCTCGGTCTTGGCGACCCGGTGATCCGCCAACTGCGAAATGTGGCACAGGCCCTCGACCCCCGGCATGATCTCCACGAAAGCGCCGAAGGTGGTCGTATTCTTGACCGGACCCTCGTAGATCCGCCCCACTTCGGGGTCCTGCACGATGGCCTCGATCATCTCGCGGGCCCTCTGCCCGGCCTCGGCGGAGACGGCGGCGATCTTCACGATGCCTTCGTCGTCGACTTCGATCGTAGCGCCCGATTCGTCCTGGATCGCGCGGATCGTCTTGCCCTTGGGGCCGATGATCTCGCCGATCTTCTCGGGATTGATCCTGATCGCCACAATGCGCGGTGCATGCGGCGACAGATCCGGACGCGGCTCGGCAAGAACGGCATCCATCCGGTCGAGGATGTGCATCCTGCCCTCGTGGGCCCGCTCGAGCGCCTCCCTGAGCAATTCAACGGTAAGGCCGTCGATCTTGATGTCCATCTGGATCGAGGTGACCCCCTTGCGGGTGCCCGCCACCTTGAAGTCCATGTCCCCGACGGCATCCTCCAGGCCCAGGATGTCGGTGAGGATCGCGACCCGGTCGCCTTCGGTGACCAGTCCCATGGCCACCCCGGCGCACGCGGCCTCGATCGGAACGCCGGCGTCCATCAGCGACATCGATGCGGAGCACACCGATGCCATCGACGACGATCCGTTCGATTCCAGGATGTCCGATACGATCCGGATCGTGTACGGGAAGTCGTCGTAGACCGGAAGGAGCGGCTGAATCGCCCGCTCGGCAAGCGCGCCGTGGCCCTTCTCGCGCCGGGAGGTCGAGCGGATCGGACGGGCCTCGCCAACCGAGAACGGCGGGAAGTTGTAGTGCAACATGAAGGACTTGGTGACCTGCTCGGCGTTGTCGATCGAGTCGATGCGCTGCTCGTCCTTCGAGGTGCCCAGCGTCACGACGCCGAGCGATTGGGTCTCGCCCCGCGTAAACAGGGCCGAACCGTGCGTTCTGGGAAGCACACCGGTCTCGCAGACGATCGGACGCACCTCGTCGGCGGTCCTTCCGTCGGCGCGAACACCCTCGTCGAGAATGCGCGCACGCACGTGCTTCTTCTCAAGCGACCTGACCACGCCAGCGACATCGCCGTCGCCCACGGCCTCATCGCCCGCCAGCTGCTCCGCGACGTCCGCCGCGATGGCTGCGAGTGCCGCCTGCCGCTCCTGCTTGTCAGCGATCTGCACGGCGCCGGACACCTTGTCGCCAGCGAGATCCTCGACCTGCTGTTGCACCTCCGCCGACACCGCCCTGGGCTCCCACGCCATCTCGGGCTGGCGCCGGGGCGCGATCAGCACCTCCTGCATGTCGATCAGCTCCCCGATCGCTTCCTGCGCGACGATCAACCCATCCAGGATTTCGCTCTCGGGCACCTGAATGGCTCCGCCCTCGACCATCACGATGGCCGTGGCCGTGCCGGCGACGACGATGTCCACATCGGCGTACTCGAGCTGGCGGAAGGTGGGATTGACCACCCAGTTCCCCTGGATGCGGCCCACCCGGACCGACGCCACGGGTGTGTGGAAGGGGATCACCGAGGTGTTCAAGGCCACCGAGGCCCCGATGAGGGTCAGGACATCCGCGTCGTTCTCCTGATCGGCGCTCAGGACCTGTGCGTGGATCTGGGTTTCGTTGTAGAACCCGTTGGGGAAAAGGGGGCGGAGGGTTCTGTCCGCCAGCCTCGCCGAGAGGATTTCCTTTTCCTGCGGAGCTCCTTCCCGCTTGAAGAAGCCGCCGGGGATCTTTCCCGCGGCATAGGCCTTCTCCCGATACTCGACCGTCAGCGGAAAAAACGGGAGGTGGGTGGTTTTGTTCTGTACCGTCGCAGTCACAAGGACGACGGTGTCGCCGTATTGAACAAGGCAGGATCCGTGCGCGAGACGAGCCATGCGGCCCACCTCGAGAACGAGACGCCTGCCGGCGAATTCACGTTCGATTCTCTCTGTCATTTCTTCTTCCGGAATTGCCGCTGAATCGCGGCGGGGGTGGACGGCAGCACTACGCAAGAGTCACGGCCGAGGGGCCGTCTCGACTCTCGCCGGTCAATGGCGCAGTCCGAGGTCTTTGATCAATTCCCTGTACCCTTCGACGTCGGTGCGCTTCAGGTACTCGAGAAGGCGCCTTCTGCGTCCTACCATCTTGAGCAGGCCGCGGCGGCTGTGGTGGTCGTGCTTGTGGGTGTCGAAGTGACCACGGAGATGATTGATTCTGGCCGTGAGAAGAGCGACCTGCACGGGTGTGCTGCCGGCTCCGTTCTCGTGCGGCTGGTACTTCCTTACGATCTGTTGCTTGTCGATGCCCATTCCGTTTCCGTGTCTCTTTGTCTCCCCATGAGACGCGAGCCGCGGCGCAAGCACGTGCTGGCCGCGGGCCCGGCGAGTCTTCCGCACAGGCTAATTGCTGCCCTCGGACGGCGATGCCGTCGGGCGGACAGCCTTAAATCATAGCTGTGAGAGGTCATGGGGACAAGGTGCTATTCGTTCCATCGCCGGAAGATCGCGAATCCAGTACGCTTCGGGCCCTGATCACGTCTTCCTGCATCTGCTCCCGCAACGCATTCACAGTAGGAAATGCCACCACCGGGCGAAGGAACTCGATCAGATCCAGGTGGATCTCCCTCCCGTAGAGGTCCCGGTCGAAGTCGAGCACATGGACCTCCACCGTCGGTTCCGCCCCGGGGAAGGTGGGCCGTGGTCCGATGTGCAGCGCCCCCATGAACCTGTTCCGATCCAGCGTGACGTGGCAGGCGTAGATGCCTGCGGCAGGGGTCAGCTTGTCGGCGCCCGACACAAGGAGGTTGGCGGTGGGAAAGCCGAGTTCCCGCCCGCGACCATCGCCGCGGGTCACCACTCCGGTGATCCGATAGGGCCGACCGAGCCCGCGATTCGCGTCCTCGAGCCTGCCATCGAGCAGGGCCCGGCGGATCCAGGTCGACGAAATCGCACCGTCGTCGGTATTGACCGCTTCCACGATATCGAGCTGGAATCCGAATTCGGCGGCGATGGTTCGCAGCGTGTTGACATCGCCCGAGCGACCCCGCCCGAAACCGTGGTCGTAGCCGATGACCAGTTCGTCCATCCGGAGTCGGTCCAGAAGCAATTCCGTCACGAATCTCCGGGGAGAGTAGCGACTGAGTTCGGGAGTAAAAGCCACGAAGACCACATAGTCGAGGGGACTCTCGGCCAGGACGGCCTTCTTCTCTTCGAGTGTCGTAAGGAGCGGAGGCGCCGCCTCGGGACGCACAATCCGCAGCGGATGCGGATCAAAGGTGACGAGAACGCTGCGGCCATTGCGGTCGGCGGCCCGGGCACCGATCTTCCGCAGCACTTTCCAGTGCCCCAGGTGCACGCCGTCGAAGGTGCCCACAGTGACGACTACCGGGCGATCGTCCCGGGGAAGCCCCGAGGCACCGGTCGTGAACACAGTGGCGCGCGCCGTGTCGTCACGCACTGAGGAACACCTTGCGTGGCTTGAGGACGCCGTCTTCCACCGCACCGACGGCGACCAATTCCTCTCCCGCCAGGATGACCGCCACGGGGCTGGCATCAGGGGTGCTCATCCGCACCTGCCGGCCTGCCGCCAGCATTCCCGCCTCGTCCACATCGACCTGGACGCGATCCAGGTGTGACAGGGCGGTCGCCGGCGCGACCCAGGCTTGCTCGGGCACCCTGTCCTCCCTCAGTGCCGAAACCGTTGCCGCACGACCTGCTTCGAACTCCCCTACCATGTGGCGCCGCAGTTCCGTCAGGTGGCACGCCGTACCCAGGCGCTCGCCAAGCTCGCCGGCAAGGCTGCGAATGTAGGTGCCGCTGGAGCAGCTCACATGGAACCGGACGGTGGGCAACTCCACCTCCAGCACCCGGAAGGAACGCACCTCCACAGCCCGGGCGGCAAGTCGGACGTCCTCCCCCCGGCGGACGCGGCGGTGCGCAGGGACGCCCCCGACCTTGACCGCGGAATACAGCGGAGGGGTCTGGAGAAGAGGACCGACCAGTCCGGCCGCAACCCTGCGAACCTCTTCGGGGGACAGATCCTGCCAGCGATCGTCTTCGGAGATCCGGGTCCCCTCGGGGTCGAAGGAATCGGTGGCGACTCCCAGGCGGGCCGTCGCCTCGTACTCCTTGTCCAGCCCCACCAGGTACTCCAGCACCCGCGTCGCTCTGCCGATCCCCAGAACAAGCAGCCCGGTCGCGAAGGGGTCGAGCGTTCCCGCGTGTCCGATCTTCCTGGTGCCCAGGGCGCCCCGGGCGACCGCCACGACATCGTGGGAGGTCCACCCCGCCGGCTTGTCCACCAGCAGTATTCCCATTGCGCGATGCGATCCGCTCAAGAGTCCCCTGAGCCCGCGCGGTCCTTCTCGTCGGAGAGGGGTCGCTCGGGCCGCTTCGATTCGGATTCGTCCGAAGGGAGCACGTCACGCAGAATCGCTTCGATCCGCTGACCTGCTTCGGTGGACTCGTCCCGGTGGAATCTCAGTTCCGGCATGCGGCGGATGTGCAGCTCCCGCCCGAGAACCGAGCGCAGGAAGGGGGCCGCCCGACGCAGCGCCGCCATCGTCTCCGACTGCTCGGCCGCCGACCCGTACACCTCCACATACACCCGCGCCAGCCAGAGATCGGCCGTGACATCGACCCCGGTTACCGAGAGCGGACCGAGCCCCGGATCCCTGACCAGACCCCGAAGCTTGATGGAGAGCTCGCGCCGGAGCTGTTCGCCGAGTCGTGACCTGCGCCGCCCGGACATCAGAACCGTTCGCTGGAATTGCCGACGACCACCGCGCCCCTGGCCCCGTCGATCACCCGATCCAGCGACGCGTGGATCGAGTCGGCCTGTGCGGAGTGCGCCGCGAGGAACGCCACGGTGATGCGACCGCGGTTGCGTGCCTCCTGAAGCCCCGATTCAGCGACAGACACGTTCATCTTTCCAAGCCGGTCCTTGAGAGACCTGAGCACCGCCCTCTTTTCCTTCAGGGAAGCCGAGCCCGGTATCAACAAATCCCAGGTGGACACGGTTACGACCATGGCGCGTCAGCGGGGCGGCGTCCGTCGTCCTCTCAACTCCGGGCGGCGCCCGCCAGGGTGCGGGCGACTTCCTCTACGCTGTAGGTCTCGACGATGTCGCCCGACTTGAGATCGTTGAAGTTGGAGATCCCGATGCCGCATTCGAAGCCGTCGCGGACCTCCTTGACGTCGTCCTTGAAGCGCTTCAGCGAACCCACTTCGCTGTCGTAGACCACGACACCGTCACGAATGACCCGGGCCAGTGCACCACGCTGGATGTTCCCGTCCACCACGTAGCTTCCCGCAATCGTGCCGACGCCGCGAATCTTGAACACCATCCGCACCTCGGCCGCACCGACGACCTGCTCCCTGCGCTCGGGCGCCAGCAGCCCCTCGAGTGCCGCCCGCACATGCTCGACGGCCTCATAGATGATGTCGAAGGTCTGGATCTCGATGGCCTCGCGGGTGGCCGCCTGACGAGCTCCGGTATCCGGTCGGACCCGGAAGCCGACCACGACCGCGCCAGCTGTCAGCGCAAGCATCACGTCCGATTCGTTGACCGCACCGACCCCGCGGTGGATGATCTCCACCCGCACCTCGGAAGTCGACAACTGTTCCATCGCATCGCAGATGGCCTGGACGGAGCCGTCCACATCGCCCTTCACCACCAGGCGAAGCGTGCTGACCTCTCCCGCGGCCAGCAGCTTGCTGAAGTCACCGAGCCGGATGCCCCGCTCCTTGATCCTCAGCTGCTTCTCGCGATCCAGCCGCTGTCGATTCCCCGCCACCGAAGCCGCCTGGACGTGGTCCATGACCTGCAGCACATCACCGGCCTGCGGCACTCCGGCGGTCCCGACGATCTGCACGGGAATCCCGGGACCGACCTCGTCCACATGCTGCCCGCGCTCGTCCAGGAGAGCACGGACGCGGCCGGCGTGGAGACCGACGACATAGCTGTCGCCGATTCTCAGGGTGCCGTTCTGGACCAGGATGGTGGCAACCGGCCCCTTTCCGATGTCCAGCTCCGCCTCCACCACCGCTCCAAGGGCGGCGCGGGACGGGTTTGCCTTGAGGTCGAGGAGTTCCGCCTGCAGGAGAACCTTTTCGAGCAGGTCGTCCATCCCCTGACCGGTCTTGGCCGAGACTTCCGCGACCAGCGTTTCGCCGCCATAGTCCTCCACCGTAACCTGGTGGCGCAGCAGATCCTGCTTGACCTGGTCCGGATTCGCGCTCGGCAGGTCGACCTTGTTGATGGCTACAACCATCGGGACTCCCGCGTTGTTCGCGTGGCTCACCGCCTCGATGGTCTGCGGCATCACGGCGTCGTCGGCGGCTACCACCAGGACCACCAGATCGGTCACATCCGCGCCGCGGGCACGCATCGCGGTAAAGGCGGCGTGGCCGGGCGTATCCAGGAACGAGATCGTGCGGCCCCCGTCGAGCTGGACGTGGTAGGCACCGATGTGCTGCGTAATCCCTCCTGCTTCGCCCGCCACCACGTTGGTGTTGCGAATCCAGTCCAGCAGCTTGGTCTTCCCGTGGTCGACATGCCCCATGACCGTAACGACGGGCGGACGAGACCTGAGATCGGCGGGGTCGTCTTCGTCGATCACCTCGACGGCAGGCAGATAGTCGGACTCGCGGACCGCCTTGAAGCCGAATCCGTCCAGAAGGAGTTCGATCTGGTCGAAGTCCAGTCTCTGATTGATGGTGACCGGGAGACCCATGTCCCTGAATGCGGAACCGATGATCTCGGCCGCGCTGACGTCGATGAGCTCTCCGAGTTCGGCAACCGTGAGGAACTCGTTGACGCGAACGGTCTGAGCCTCCGTGGCTTTCTCCTTTGCCGCCTGTTCCTCGGCCGCCTCGCGCTCCACGCGAGCGGCAGTCACCATTCCCTTGCCCTTGCGGCGCTTCTTGCGACCGCCCCGAAGTTCGGCCATCACACGCTGGATGTTCTGCTTGGCCTTGTCGCGATCCGCGCCCCGGCGGCGTTTGCCCTTCTTGCGATCCTTCTTCCTGCGGCCGTCGGAGGTGTACCCCTCGGCCTGAATCCGCACGGTTCCTCCCGGACCGGCGCTGGCCGCGGGGGCGAGCCCTTCTCCGGGTGGTACGATCCCTTCACGCGCGGGCGATGGTCTCATGCCGAGCCTTGCCGGCGCGAGTCCCTCACCGGCCGCGCGGCGCGGTGTCGGTGACGCATCGACAGAGTCGGATGCCGTGGCGGGCGCCGCCTCCTCCTCGGACGCAGCCGCCACCGGCGTCTCTTCCGAAGGCGCCGCTGTCCCCTCGGCCGGGGCGTCTTCCTCCGGTTGCGCAGCCTGCGCCGCTTCGGGGGCGTCCCCGGTCTCAGCCGGAGCAGCATCGTCGGCAGTGGCGACAGCCTCTGCCGGAGCCGCATCGACGACACCCGCATCCGGAGCGACAACCGCCGAATCGGGATCCACCGCTGCGACAGCGGCGCCATCGCTTGTCGAATCTTCCGGACCGGCCTCAGCCTCCACAGCGGGTCCCGCCGGGGCCGCGGCAGGAGCGTCCGGCGTCTCTTCCGCAGGAGCGGCCGCATCGCCTGCCGGAGCATCGGCCGACATTCCGTCCACCTCCGCCGCCGGCTTGTCAACGGGTTGGTCGGCCGCCACCTCGGCAGGCGTCTCCTCGTCCGCAGTCACCGCGGCTTCTTCAACCGGTTGTGCCGGCGGGGCAACAGCAACTCGCCGGCGCACGCGACGACGACGGCTCGTTGGCCGAACGCCCTTCACGGCGGTCCGCATCACGTCCGCGGCGGTGCCGTGCCCGGCACGTCGTTCCCTTTCCAGCCGAATCCGGATCCGCGCCACGTCGGAGTCCCGGATGGCGGCGTTCGCGTCACCCACCGGCACCCCCGAACTGCGCAGGAATCTGAGTAGAACATCGGTGTTGACCTTCAGATCAACGGCCAGCTCCCGCACTCTCATCAGACGAGATCTCCCTGGAGGGCCGTCGAGTCATCAGCGCCGCGAGCCGACTCCGAATCCACCACGGTCAAGTCTTCAATGAGGGTCAGAAGCTGCTCCGCCGCTTCCTCGGTAACCCCCGTGACCGCGAGAAAATCTCCCCGGTCGAGGTCGATGATGTCGAGGAAGCTCTCGTAGCCGGCCGACGCCAGCGCGGACAGGGTGCCATGGTCCAGGGACAGTTCCCGCAGCGGGAAGTCCGCGGTCTCGTACGAGTCCGTTTCGTCCTCGACGAAGACCGACATGTCCGATCCCCGCTCCAGCCATTCCCGCGAACCGTACAGGTCGATCTGCCACCCGATCAGCTGGGATGCAAGGCGCACGTTCTGACCGTTTCTACCGATGGCCAGAGAAAGCTGATCTTCGTCCACGATCGCCGTTATCACCTGGCGGCGCGGATCGGAAACCACCTTGGCCACCCGTGCCGGAGCCAGCGCCCGCCGAGCGAAGATTTCGGGATCGGGGTGCCAGGGGACGATGTCGATCCTCTCGCCTCCCAGCTCCGAAACCACGGCCTGTACGCGGGAACCCTTGAGGCCCACGCACGCACCCACCGGATCGATCGAGTCGTCCCGGCTGTGCACGGCGATCTTGGTGCGCCCACCCACTTCCCGGGTGAGCTCCTTGATCTCGACGATTCCCTGGTAGATCTCGGGCACCTCGAGCCTGAACAGCGCCGCGACAAAGAGCGGATCGGCGCGAGAGAACACCAGCCGGGGCCCCTTCGGGGTCTCTTCCACCCTCTTGAGCACCGCGCGAATGGATTCGCCCTGGCGGAAGCGCTCCCGCGGGTTCTGCTCCTTCCAGGGAATGATGGCCTCGGCATCGCGCGTACGATTGAGCATCAGGACGAGTTTGCCCCGCTCGATCTGCTGGACCTCTCCCGACAGCAGTTCGCCGACCCGGTCGCTGTACTCTTCGCGAATGCGCTGTCGCTCACCCTCGCGGACCAGTTGGACGATGCGCTGCTTGGCCGCCATGACGGCGTTGCGGCCGAACTGGGAGAACTCCACGGGGATCTCCATGACGTCGCCGACCTCGTAGGTCGGGTCGTCCCACCGGGCCTCCTGCACGGAGACCTCGGCCGAAGGGTCCTCGACCGTGTCGACCACCCGTTTCAGGACGAACATCTCGATGTCGCCGCCCACATCGTCGATGTTGATTTCGGTACTGACGTTCGCCCCGTAAATGCGGGCCAGACCCGCATGGATCGCGTCCCGGATCAGTTCGTTGACCGCATCCGGCTCCAGGCTCTTGGTCGCCGCGATTTCGCGGAAAGCCGCCAGGACCAACCCGGTATTCGTCATTTATTCTTCCAATCGTGGACCAGGCGAGCACCCTCGATGCTCGCTCGAGGCACCTCGACCTCGTCGCCTCCGTTCAAGCGCAACAGGACCATCTCCGCCCCATCCGCGCCCCGCACCATGCCGAGCAATTCACCCTCGAGGCGAACCGCCCGGCCAACCAGCTCCTCCGTACCCTTGACGGCGACCCTCCGGCCCCGAAACCGCTGGAAGTCCCTGCCCCGCGTCAGCGGGCGCTCCAGACCGGGCGAAGAGACCTCCAGCACGTAGTTCGCGGGAAATCCTTCTTCCCGATCGAGCCACGCTTCCATATGGCGGCTGATACTCGCGCAATCACCGAGCGAGACGGGCCGGTCCAGCGCTTCGCGTTCCACGCGGAGCCGGATCACCGGTCGGCGAACGTGTCCCGCCCACTGCACCTGCACGAGCTCATAACCCAGATGGGAGAGTCGATCTTCAAACCCCTTTTGGAGTTCCAAGCGGTTTGGTTTCACGCCACCCCCTGTCGCAAGCGGACAAAAAAGAGCGGGGGACACCATCCCCCACTCATATAGGCCGCCCGGAGCGGCCTGACCACCGTGATGAAGTATAGCCTTGGCGGTGCCCCCGGGTCAATCGCGGCGTTCGATCCGGGCCCCGAGCTTCTCCAGCCGGCGGTCGATGCTCTCGTACCCCCGTTCGATCTGCCCGGCGTTGCGTATTACGCTGGTGCCGCGCGCCCCCAGCGCTGCGATGAGTATCGCCATTCCAGCGCGGATATCCGGGCTCTCCACCCGGGCGCCGCGCAGGCTCGATGGACCCACGACAACAACCCGGTGCGGGTCGCAGAGGATGATCCTTGCTCCCATTGCGACCAGCTTGTCGGTGAAGAACATGCGGGACTCGAACATCTTTTCGTGGATCAGCACCGTCCCGCGCGCCTGTGTGGCCGCGACCACAGCGATCGAGGTCAGGTCGGCAGGAAAGGCTGGCCACGGACCGTCGTCGACCTTGGGAAGGTGGCCGAAGGCATCCATTTGAATCTCGGACTCGGGGCGTCCGTCCACGACCAGATTCGATCCATCCACGGTGCAGTCGATACCCAGGCGCCGGAAACCGATGAGGATGGAGTCGAGGTGTTCGATCGGCGCCTCCTCGATCACCAGCCTGCTGCGGGTGACGGCGGCGAGGCCGATGAAGGAGCCGGTCTCGATATGGTCGGCCCCGATATCGAATTCGGCCCCGCCCAGAGACGATACCCCCTCGATCGTGAGGTTGGAGGTCCCTATCCCGCCGATGCGCGCACCCATGCGGTTGAGACACCTGCACAGATCCTGCACGTGCGGTTCGGCCGCCGCGTTCCTGATGAGGGTCTCACCGGACGCCAGCGTAGCCGCCATGATCGCGTTCTCGGTCGCAGTGACGGACGGCTCGTCGAGGAACATGCTGCCACCGACGAGCGTCCGCCCATCGATTTCGAGTCCAGCGGTTGTCTTCACCTTGGCGCCCAATTCCCGAAACGCGAGGACGTGGGTGTCGAGACGACGCCGGCCGATAACGTCCCCCCCCGGGGGGGGCAGCGAGAGCGATCCGAACCGGGCCAGCAACGGCCCCGCCAACAGGATGGACGCCCGAATTCGCTTCGACAGTTCGGGATCGAGGTTCCCGGCACTGACGTTCGCCGCATCGACCCGGACGGTCCCCGGGCCGGTCCAGATGACGCTGGCGCCGAGCGACTCCATGATCTCGAGCAGGGTCGCGACATCGCGGATGCGCGGGACGTTGCCGATGGTGACCGGCTCGGACGACATCAGCGTCGCCGCCAGAACGGGAAGCGCCGCGTTCTTGTTACCGGCCGGCCGGATAGTGCCGGAGAGTTCGCGGCCGCCCGACACGATGAAGGTTGGCATGGGTTCAAGATAGCGCTGGATCGCCCCGGGTTGAATCCCCATATTCGGAGAGATCACAACCAAACCCCGGGGACGGCCGATGAAGCCGCATTCACTGTCAATTCTGCAGGACACGACCGTCGTCGAACTGGCGCGCGACGGCTTCACCAGCTTTTCGGCCTGGGCGGTGGGCGGGGCCGCGGTCGCCCTGGTTGCGCTGCTCGTGGTATTGCTGCTCGTGCTCGCGGAGCTGCGCCGGCTCGCCGCCTCCTGGACCGATTTCCTCGCCGCGACCAGCACCCGCTCGCAGTCGCTGGTGGATCATGCAAGCAGCGCGGCCAGGAACATCGACCACATCACCAAGACCGTTCGGGGGGAAGTGGACCGCCTCGGGGCGTCAGTAGGCGGTCTGGCGAAGGGGATCGAGCACGGCTCCACCGAACTCCAGACCCGGCTGAAGGATCTCCTTGCCCTTGTCGACGTGGCGCAGTCAGAGGCCGAAGACGCAGTGCTGGAGGTCGCCTCGAAAGTCCGCACGATGCGGACCAGCGCGGCAGGATTGTTTCGTCTTGCTCAACTCCATCAGAATGCGCGCACTCCGCCCGCCGCGGAGCCGCCCGCCGACCAGGAGTCCGCCGAGGCTCCCGACACCGCCGCCGCGGACGAGGCCGAGGAGGTGGGCGGCGCTCCCGAGGGCGGGATGGCTCAGAAGTAGTCCTTTTCCAGCTCCGCGTAGCGCACTACCAGCTTCTTCCGCCCAACATCGGCAAAGTCGACGGTCACTCTCATGTCCGGTCCGAATCCGGAGAGTTCGACGATGACTCCGGAGCCGAAGGTCTGGTGCACCACCCTCTCCCCCCTCGTGTAGCTCGGCCGATCCTGGTTGAAGCCGGCATCGTGATCAACGGCAACACTCCGCCTCGCCGACGAGCGTCCGCCCCCACGCCCCCGCCTGGGTCGCGAAATCCAGCCCGCCCCTCTGACGCGGTCCGTTCTCTTTCGCTCCAGATCTTCAAGAACGTCCATGAAGGTCGAAGGGCCCGACCACAGCATCTCCCCCGCCCTGCGTCTTGACCGGGCGTGGGTCAGGTAGAGTTTCCGGCGTGCGCGAGTGATCCCAACGTAGAGCAGCCTGCGCTCCTCTTCGAGCGCGGCCTCGTCGTCGTAGGCGCGGGTGAGCGGGAACAGGCCCTCTTCCAGGCCGCTGATGAAGACGACCGGGAACTCCAGGCCCTTCGCGCTGTGTACCGTCATGAGGGTAACGGCGTCCGCGTTCGGATCGTGCCCGTCGATGTCGGCGACCAGGGCCACGTGCTGGAGGAAGAGGCTCAGGTCGCTGAAGGCATCGCGATCGCCGTCGTCCAGCTCCAGCAGTTCCTCCGCCTCGAACTGGCTCGCCGCGGCCACCAGCTCACGGACGTTCTCCGCCCGGTCGTCGCCTTCGGGACCCTCGGCCCGCAGCAGCCGCACCAGGTTGAGTTCGTCGATGAGCGATTCCAGGACCTCTCCCGCGGAGCCGGTGCCGGCCATCAGGGAATACCGGCGGATCAGCGCGGCGAGTGCGGAGAGTCCCCTCCGGGCGGCTGTGTTCAGGCCGGGGATTTCGCGCGACCGCTCCGCGGCGTCGAGAAGGCCGACCTCTTCATCCCTCGCGAAGGCCGTCAGCCGGGCCAGCGACACCGCCCCCACCCCCCGGCGAGGGTAGTTCACGACGCGTTCGAATGCGTCGATGTCGCGCGGGTTGGTGATGAGGCGCAGGTAGGCGAGCACATCCTGGATCTCGCGGCGCTCGTAGAAGCGCACCCCGCCCACGATCTGGTAGGGGACGCCCCGCCGCCAGAAACGGTCCTCGAGGGCGCGGGCCTGCGCGTTGGTGCGGTACAGCACCGCGAAGTCCCGGTGGTCGAGCGATGGATCGGCCAGCATGCGGCGCTCGATCTCCTCCACGATCCAGCGAGCTTCGTCCGTCTCGTCGGCAGCTTCCAGCCTGGTGATCGGAGGACCGCCGACGCGGTCCGTGCGCAGCGTCTTGTCCTTGCGGTAGAGGTTCTCCCTGATGACCACGTTGGCGGCGTCCAGGATGACGGGCGTCGAGCGGTAGTTCTGCTCGAGCCTGACGACCTGGGCGCCGGGGAAGCTGCGCTCGAAGTCGAGGATGTTGCGGATGTCGGCGCCGCGCCAGCCGTAGATGCTCTGGTCGTCGTCACCCACGACCATGAGGTTGCGGTGCTCTCTCGCCAGCAGTTCCAGAAACCTGAACTGCGCCTGGTTGGTGTCCTGATACTCGTCCACCAGAATGAAGGCAAAGAACCGCTGGTAGCGTTCGAGCAATTCCTTGTTGTTCTCGAGCAGCCGCACCGGCAGAACCAGCAGATCGTCGAAGTCCATGGCGTCCTGTTCCCGCAACGACGCCTGGTAGACCGGGTAGACGCGCGCGACCTTCCTGAGCAGCAGGTCGGGGCCATCGGCGTGGGTCGACGCGAACTCCTCGGGGCCGATCAGGAAGTTCTTGGCATCCGAGATCGCGGCCCGCACGGCCTTTGGCGACCAGCGCTTCGGGTCCACGTCGGCGGCCTTCTGTGCCCTCTTCACCTCGCGCAGCGCCTGCTCCGCATCGCGGATCGTAAACCCCCTGGTCCATCCGACTTCCGGGGCATGTCTTCTCAGCAGACGCACGCCGATCGCATGGAAGGTGCCCATCCAGATGCCTCGGGGCTCCTCCCCCAGCATGGCCGTGACGCGCTCGCGCATCTCGCCGGCCGCCTTGTTGGTGAACGTGACGGCCAGGATCCGGCCGGCGGGCACTCCGTGTTCCATGATGAGGTGCCACACGCGGGTGGTGAGCACCCGGGTCTTGCCGGATCCGGCTCCGGCGAGCACCAGGCTGGGGCCTTCGAAGTGCTCGACCGCTTCTCTCTGTTCCGGGTTCAGGGAACCGGCGCCATGGGTCATGACTCGACCGCGCGAGGCAGACGGGCCTGGAAGGTGACGCCGCGGTCGCCGCGGTCCACCAGCTCGACGCGGCCGCCGTGGACACCCTCGACGATGCGCCTCGTCAGCGTGAGGCCGACGCCCCATCCACCCGACTTGGTCGTCACTCCGGGGTCGAAGAGCCTGTCGCGAATCTCGAACGGGACCCCGGGGCCTGTGTCCCTTATACGGAGCAGCACCCAGCGTCCTTCGGCCGGCCGCGCCGAAATGGTGATGGATCCACCCGTTCCCGCCATCGCGTCGAGCGCGTTCTTGACCACGTTTTCCAGCGCCCACGTCAGCAGCACCTCGTGTCCACTCACGTCCGGCAGGTCGTCGGGAACGTCCACATGCAGCGCCACACCGGGCCCCAGGCGGGGCAGCCGCACTTCCATGTAGGCGCGGAGCTCGGCCACGACATTCACCAGCGACACGCGCTTGAGCTCCGGGTCCCGTCCAATCAGTTCGAATCGGCGGCTGACCCGCTCCAGACGCACCAGATCCTCGCCGATCGCATTGGCGATCTCCACCTGGGGCAGGTCTCCGGGGCGCTGTCCAGGGTCCAGTCCCAACACCTCAACCCACCCCTGGAGGGAACTGATGGGAGTGCCGAGCTGATGGGCCAGCTCGCGGGCCATCGCGGTCCACGCCTGTTCAGCGGCGGTCCTTCGCTGGTAGCGAAAGACGGTGACCGCCAGGAGAACGGTGAGAAGCAGTCCCGAGGCCCAGAGGACAGGCATCCACTGCAATCGGCGGGCCTCCGGCGTGATGCCGTAATGGACCAGCTGACTGCCGGGGTTCCCGACCGGCTGATTGCGCGTATCGAGCTCTTCGGCGTAGCGAAGGATGCGCTCGATCTCCTGCGCAGTGGGCGGATCGGAGACTTCGAAGGGCAGGTTGACGGAGGTGTTGTAGACGTTGCCGGGCTCCGAGGTGACGACGAAGGGGACGCCAAGCTCGACCAGCAGCCGCTGCAGCGTGGTGAGCGCCGCAAGCTCGGCCCCGGGCTCCTGGCTCGTCAGCCCGCTCTGCACCTGGGCGTAGATGCGGGTGAAGGTCTCGGCGTCCGCCTCGCGGGAGCGGACGATCTCGCCAGTGTAGATCATGTACCACACCAGGAGCGTCACGAAGAGCGCTCCCAGCGCGACGGGCCACTTGCGGGAAACGCCCAGAGGACGCGCCGCGCCCCCCGTCTTCTTCTTGCGCGCTTCCTGTCGCTTCTTCATCGCAACCCCGGCCGGCGGTGCCGATCCTTTCTTCCCTGCCCCGTCACCCCTCCGAAGTGATTTCGGCGAAACCGACGGCCTTGGCAAGCACGTCCGGAAGCTGGATGGACCCGTCCGGGCGCTGACTGGTCTCCATGAGGGCCACCATCAACCGGGGAAGCGCCAGAGCCGATCCGTTGAGCGTGTGCACGTATTCGGTGCCGGCAGCCTGCTCCGGCCGAAACCGGATCTGCGCCCTTCTCGCCTGGTAGTCCGAGAAGGTCGAGCAGCTGGACACCTCGAGCCACTGTCGCACGCCCGGTGCCCAGACCTCGAGGTCGTAGGTGAGGGAGGCCGAGAATCCCAGGTCGCCTGCTGCGAGCATGACGACGCGGTACGGGAGACCCAGCAGCTCAAGGATTCTGGACGCATCGCCCGTCAGTTCCTCCAGCGCCGCCGAGCCGTCCCGGGGGCGTTCGAAGCGAACGAGCTCCACCTTGTCGAATTGATGGACCCGGAGCATGCCGCGGGTGTCCTTGCCGGCAGCACCCGCCTCGCGCCGGAAACAGGGCGAATACGCGACATACTTGATGGGCAGTCTGTCCCCGCGCAGGATCTGGCCACGGTGCAGGTTGGTGACCGGCACCTCGGCGGTGGGGATCAGCCAGAGTCCGTCCCGGCGGGTCAGATACGATTCCTCGGCGAATTTGGGCAGCTGTCCCGTGCCGGTCATCGATCCCTCGTTGACCAGGTACGGCACTCGCAGCTCCGTGTAGCCGTGCTCGCTCGTGTGCAGTCCGATCATCCAGTTGATCAGACCGCGTTGAAGCGCGGCTCCCCGTCCCTGCAGGACGAAGAAGCCGGAGCCCGATACCCTGCCCCCGCCGGCCAGGTCGAGAATTCGCAGCGATTCGCCCAGCTCCCAGTGGGGACGGGCCTCGAAGGGCAATTCCGTTGGCGTTCCCCAGCTCCGAACGACGACGTTCCTCTCGACACCGCCCGCGGGGACTCGAGGATCCGGCGCATTGGGAATGCCCGGGAGCGTGCTCGAGATCCAGTCATCCGCTTCGGCGACGGTTGCGTCCAGCCCGGCGATCTCGTCTCCCACCTCACGCATCCGGGCAATCTCGGCCGCCGCACTCTCGCCTCTGCGCCTCGCCGCTCCGATCTCGCGGGAGACCCGGTTCCTGAGCGCCTTGAGCTCGTTGACCCGGCCGAGCGCACGGCGCCGCGACCTGTCGCGCTCGACAATGGCCGCGATCACGTCACCGGCGTCCGCCATTCCCCGCCGCTCGAGCGCAGCGACTACGCCCTGGGGGCTGTGACGCAGTTCCTTGATATCGAGCATCGGGCGTCAGGGATACGGGAGGGCGTGCGCGGCTCAGTCCGGTGGAATGAGGTCGCGGTTGTTGCACGCCCCGCTCACGTCGAACTGAAAGTAGACGGACCCCGAGACGAAATCGGTTGCAAGCGGCTCGATCTTGCCGTAGTAGTTGCAGAGCGTGCCGAAGAAGCCGGGGTGCCGGCGGGTGCGGATTACGTAGATCTGGCCGGCCACAATCGGAATCGGGGCATCGCTGACATACAGAGTGGTATCCTCCGGAGCCTCGGTCGCCGATTCGAAGGATTCGCCCTCCAGAATCGCCACCCCCGCGTCCGAAGACAGGCCCAGAGCCCCGGGCGGAAGCCAGACGAACTGCCCATCGCGGACGTCTACGGCCAGGTCCCAGTCGGCCCCGGTCGTGGGTGCCTCGATTCGGACCGCCCGGCGGGGGTGGAAATCAAAGCCGGAAACAAGGTTGGGCTCCGGGCGCGAGAGGGCGTAAAGCCTTGCCGTATCCGGGTCTATCTGCCACCGGATTGCGAACGGATCGTCGTCGCACGCCACCATGACGACGAACGCCGCGGCGATGGCGAGGAACGTACCGGCGTATAGCTTCCGGTCGGAGCCGGCGGGGGCGGGACGACAGGCGTCTCCACCTGTACATTGCAAACTCATGGCCGAAAATTACCCGTTGCGATGGCCCTGAGTCAACCTTGCAACTCCCTGGATTCCTTGACTTGGTCCCGGGGTCCGGCTAGGCTTGCCTGTTGCCATCGACCCTTTCTCCGGGTCTGCCGCTTCACAAAGAACCTAATGACCGGATCCTCGGGACCTTCCGTCTGGGCAACCATCCTGGCTGGTGGCGTCGGCCACCGTTTCTGGCCACTGAGTACGCCGGCGCGGCCCAAGCAGCTCCTGGCTCTCGGTGGAGGCGGTCCGCTCGTTGCCGATACGGTCAACCGTGTCCGCGGCTTCGTGCCCCCGGAACGACTCCGGATCCTGGCTGGAGACAATCTCGTCGGTCCGATTCGAGAGGCCACCGATCTCCCCCGGGACGCTTTCCTGGTGGAGCCCCGCGCGAGGGGAACCGGTCCGGTTCTGGTCCGGGCCGCCTGGGAGGCCGTGCAGGCCGATCCGGATGCGGTGATGGTTTCACTGCACTCCGACCATGTGATCCACCCTGCCGGGAAGTTCCGGGAGGTGCTGGAGTGCGCCGTGGAGATCGCCTGGCGGGAGAGTCTTCTCATGACGGTCGCGATCCCGCCCGACCGGCCCGAGACGGGGTTCGGCTATATCAAGCCCGGCCATTCGCTTCCGGCTGGTGGGGGGCATCGGGCCTATCGCGTCGACGCCTTCGTCGAAAAGCCCGACGCACCCACCGCCGGCGAGTACATCGCAGCCGGCTATCGGTGGAACTCGGGCATTTTCGTGTGGCCGGCAGGGGTGTTCCTCGACGAGGCGCGCACCCACGCCCCCGGGATCGCGAGGGCGCTCCCGTGCCTCGAGCGGGGTGATGTTCGCGCTTTCTTCGACGAAACCGAAGCGATCAGCGTCGATGAGGCGGTGCTCGAGAGAAGCGCGCGGGTGGGATCGGTCGATGCCACCTTCCAGTGGGACGACATGGGAAGCTGGGAGGCGCTCGCCCGTCACCGCACGGCGGACGCGCGCGGAAACGCGATCCAGGGCGATGTCCACTGCGTGGATGCCGGCGACAATGTCGCGGTGGCCGAGTCCGGGCGGCTGGTTCTGCTCGGGGTCGACGATCTGCTGGTGGTACAGACCGATCATGCTACGCTCGTGATGCCCAGGTCCAAGTCCACCGACCTCAAGCAGTACTTGCGTTTCTTGCCGCGTGAGGTTAGATTAGGAATTGCGTCGCGCCTGCCCGACGCCTGACTCAGCGCCAATGCGTCCGCACCGGCTCTATCTCTACGACGATCCCACCGCCCGGGCGTGGCACCCGTTCAGCCTGACCCGCCCGGTGGGCGAACTCCTCTTTGGGACCGAAACCCTCAGGGCACGCGTCGAGCGGGTGTTCGGAACCGTCTGCAACGGACATATCGCGGGCGACGACCTGCTCGGCTTTGCCGAATCCGGCGCGCCCTCATGCACCACGATCGACGGCCCGGCATCCGAGGGGCCCCGTCTGCTCATCAACAGCCGCTTCGTGCCCGGTGAAAACACCGTTGGGCTTCCATCCCGCGGCCCCGCCCTTCTCGTGACGGAGACCGACGTCGTCGGTGCATGGATCCCTGACGGTGTGCCGCTTTTCCACAGCCTGTTGACCGGTGACGGATTGCCCGCGTGGCCCGAGCATCGGGTCGGCGGACGGTTGCTTGGGACTGTATGGGACTTGATGGCCGAGAACGCCAATCGTATCCGAAAGGACGCCTCGCGGTTGCACGACGTGGCCGTCGCCGCAGATGTCCACCGGATCGGATCCGGCCCCGTGGCGGCGGCTGACGCTGTAATCGAACCCGGGGTGATCATCGACACGACTGCGGGACCGGTCGTCCTGGCGTCCGGCACACGGGTCCAGGGGCCCTCCCGCCTGACGGGACCACTCTACGTCGGTGAGGGATCGGCGATTCTCGGAGGAGCCGTCGAGAGTTCGAGCATCGGACCGTGCTGCAGGATTCGGGGCGAAGTGCAGGCCTCGGTCATCCTGGGGTTTTCGAACAAGGCCCACGACGGATACCTGGGGCACTCGGTCGTGGGGCAATGGGTCAACCTGGGTGCGATGACCACCAGCTCCGACCTGAAGAACAACTACTCGCAGGTGCGACTGCTCATCGGCGGGCGGCAGATCGAAACCGGACTTCTCAAGGTTGGATGCTTCCTCGGTGATCATGTGCGCACAGGGATCGGCACGAGGCTCGACACCGGGACGGTCGTCGGCGCCGGCTCCAACCTCTTCGGCGCCGGCATGCCGCCGCGCGATGTCCCACCGTTCTCGTGGTGCTCCGGAAGTGAGCCGATCGAGTACGACCTGGACCGCTTTCTCACCACCGCGCAATCGGTGATGGCCCGGCGCGATGTCCGGCTGGGCGACGGGATGAGGGCCGTCTACCGGAACGCATTCGCCGCCTCGGCCGGTCAGCGCGCCGCAGCCCGCTCCGGCTGAGCCGTGCGCTTCTCGGTGCTGGGCAGCGGCAGCCGGGGGAATGCGACCCTGGTGTGCGCCGGATCGAGCCATGTCCTGATCGACGCGGGCTTCAGCGGCCGCGAACTCGTGAAGCGGCTCGCCGCCGTCGGCGTCACTCCGGATCAGATCTCCGCAATCGTCATCACCCACGAGCATGGGGACCACACCCGTGGTGCCGGTATCTTCGCCAGGGCGCACGGTACCCCGCTCTACATGACCGCCGGTACCCTGGACGCCTGCCGGCGCCTGCTGCGGGGGAAGGAGACGGTCGAGATCTACCGGCCCGGCTACCGGCTTCCCCTCGGCGATCTCGAGGTCGAGCCCTTCATTACCGTCCACGACGCGGCGGACCCCGTGGCCGTGGCCGTCGCGGACCCGGGTTCCGGACTTCGCCTGGGGATCGCCACCGACCTGGGCAGACCCACGGCGCAGGTCAGGCACGCCTTGCGCGGCTGCAACGCCCTGGTCATCGAGTCGAACCACGACGAGACGCTGCTCTGGAACACACACTACCCCGCATCGGTCAAGGCCAGGATCGCCTCCAGTCACGGTCACCTCTCGAACCAGGCCGCGGCGGATTTCGCGCTGGAGCTGCTCAGTTCACGGCTCGCGGTCGTGATCCTGGCCCACCTTTCCGAAGAGTCCAACACCCCCGAGCTCGCCCGGTCCGTGATGGTACGGGCTCTCGGGAAGAAGGGCTTCGCAGGAGAGGTGATCGTGGCCGGGCCGGACGTCCCCACCCGGCTGCTGGATCTGGCGGAGCTCCGCGAGCGGGCGGGGCCTGCTCAGCTCTCGCTGTTCTGAAGGAGACGGCGGCCGGGCCAGCCCAGCCCCGGCGCTAGAGCCCGAGGAAACGCAGCAGGTCGTTGCCGAGCGCCCAGACCATGATCCCCACCACGACCCACATGCCCACCTGGCTCCAACGGATCCTCTGCTTTACGGACAGCTTCTCGCCCCGGATCAGCTCGATGCCCAGAAACACCATGTGACCGCCATCCAGCACCGGAATCGGGAGCATGTTGAGGATCGCCAGGTTGACGCTGAAGAGCGCCATGAACCGCAGGAATGTCGCGAGCCCCGCGGCCGCGGCTTCTCCGGATGCAACGGCGATCGTTCCGATGGAACCCACATCGCGCGGAGAGACGTTGCCCGTGACCAGATCGCCCAGGAATCCAAGGATGAGACGGGTGATCACGATGGTTTCGCCCCAACCTGCGACGATGGCCTCGCCCGGCCCGACCCTGACCGTGATGGTCTCCGGAGGAAGCTGAAACACACCGAGCCGTCCCCGCTCGTCCGCTCCACTGCCGACAGTCTCCAGTTCGACCACGCGCACCAGTGCGGTCTCACCCCTCAACAGACGGATTTCGACGCGCTCTCCCGGCCTGGCGCCGATCTCGCGCACCATCTCGGCCCAGTTCGTGACCGCGACGCCCGCCACGTCGGTAATCCTGTCCCCGGGCTCGATCGCCGCACTCAAGGCCGGCGATCCCGGCTCCACTCGGCCGACCACGGCATCCACCCATATCTGCAGCGCGCCGGCAAGAGAGCGACGCTGGCCAAGGTCCTCCGGAATGACGAGGTCGTAGCGGCCGTCGGGTGACGTGGTGACCAGCGTCACGGGTCCCGCAGGTCCCTCACCAAGCGCTTCCCGGACATCGTTCCACGACTCGGTGGCCATCGGGCCCACCTGCACGATTTCGGCACCGGGCGGGATATCGGCCAAAGCCTCCGTGCCGGGCGGGAGTGCGCTCTCGTCCACCTGCATCACCCGGGTCGTGGCCCAGTCCTGATACCCCCACACGGCCGCCACGGAGGTGTACACCACGAACGCGAAGAGCATGTTCATGATCACGCCCGCCGAGATCACGAAGGCACGGGCCCAGATCGGGCGGCTGTCGAAGTCTCCGTCCCGGGCCTTGCGGGGCGAATCCGAGGCACCGCCCTCGAGGTGCTCCATGACTTCGTCCTCCATCCCCTGCATTTTCACGTAGCCACCCAGGGGTATGGCACCCACCACGTACTCGGTATCTCCGCGCTCGAACCCCCAAACCCGAGGCCCCAGTCCGATGGAGAAGCGCTCGACTCCGACGCCCACCGCCCTTGCAGCCCAGAAATGGCCAAGCTCGTGAACGAAAATGAGCACGCCGAGGAGAACGATCGTGGCCAATATGGTCATTTGATTCTTCCTTTATATTTCACTGGCGCCGGGACACCTCGTCGGCGGCAAGGCGCCGGGCATCGTAGTCCGCCAGTACTACCTCGTCCATTGTGTTCGCCGTGCGTCCGTCCAGGCCCTGCAAGGTCGACTCGACGACCTCCGACATTCCCGTGAAGGTAATCGCACCCTGCAGGAAGGCCGTCACCGCCACTTCGTTGGCCGCGTTGAACACGGCGGGGGCAGCGGCGCCGGCGCGGCCCGCCGCGACGCCCAGACCGAAAAGGGGGAACCGTTCCTCGTCCACGGGCTCGAAGGCCAGGGGCGACCACTTTATCGGATCGAATGTACAGAGCGAGGGGTCGGTCGCGCGGCGTGGCCAGGTCAACGCGTGAAGAATGGGGAGCTCCATGGTCGGCTCACCCATTTGGGCGAGGATCGAGCCATCGACGAACTCGACGAACGAATGGACGATCGACGTAGGATGAACGACGACCTCGATGCGGTCGTACGGGAGACCGTACAGGTAGTGTGCTTCGATCACCTCGAGCGCCTTGTTCGCCAGCGTGGCCGAGTCGATCGAGATCTTGGCGCCCATGTTCCAGGTGGGATGTTGCAGCGCCATCCCGGCGGTCACCTTCCCGAGCGCCTCGGCGTCGGTCCCGCGAAAGGGCCCGCCGCTCGCCGTCAGAATGATGCGGCGGATCTCGCCGGGTCGCGCGCCGCCCATACACTGCAGGATGGCCGAATGTTCGCTGTCCACCGGGACCAGTTCCCCGCCACCCTGGCGCGCGGCCGTGAGCACCAGATCGCCGGCGGCAACCAGCGACTCCTTGTTGGCGAGGGCGCAGCGCTTTCCACACTCCAGGGCGGCAATGGTGGGACGCAGTCCAGCGGCGCCCACCACCGCATTGACCACGATGTCCGCGTGGTCGAGCGCGGCGAGCTGCAACAGGCTGTCCGGGCCGCACAGCCATCCGGCGTCGACGAGATCGGGTCGGCGCTCCAGCGCCGCCGGATCGGCCACGGCCACAAGGCAAGGGTCGAATTCCACGGCCAGCTTCTCCAGGGCGTCCACCGAGCTGCCTGTGGAAAGGGCCGCGACCTGGAAGAGCTCGGGGTGGCGGCGGATTACCTCCAGGGTGGACCGTCCCACCGATCCCGTTGCTCCCAGCACCGCTATGCGTTTCACGTCAGGATCCCGTTGAGGACAATCAGCCCGTACGCCAGCGGCATGGCAAAGAACAGCGCGTCGAAGCGATCCAGGACGCCCCCGTGTCCGGCCAGAAGGCGGCCGGAGTCCTTGACCCCCGCCTCTCTCTTCAGGCGAGACTCGGCAAGGTCGCCCAGTTGCCCCGCGACACCCAGGCAAAGGCCGATAGTTGCGCCGGCCGCTGGCGTGATGGGGAAGTTGGCGTAGTCGTCGAGGAAGAACCCGAGACAGAATCCGGTCAGCAGCGATCCGGCAAGTCCGGCGATTCCACCCTCGACGGTCTTTCCCGGACTGGTGCGGGGGGCCAGGCGCCTGCGGCCCAGTTTCTTACCCACAAAATAGGCCGCAGAATCCCCCACCCAGGTCGCCAGCAGGGGAAGAAGCACAAGGAGAAACCCCTCGATGGGATGGCTCGACGACTCCCCATGCGTTTCGGGCAGGCTGCGGATCAGGATGACAAAGGCGAGTGTTCCCCCGGTGTAGAGCGCGCTGAACACCGTGGCCGACACGGAGAACAACGCCTTTTCGACCTTCCCGATCATCACAGCTGCAACGAGACTCAGGGTGCCGAGGAGCAGCACCGCCACGAAGGCCTGGCCGGCCCAACTGGCGAGTCCGGTCTGCCCGTTCGCGAGAACGACGATGGCCACGGCCGCCGGGACCCCCAGCCATCGGAAGGTGTGTGCGCCGCTGCCGTCAGCGAGACTGCAGCATTCCCAGGCAGCAACCGCCGCGACCGCAGCAATCAGCAGCGTCAAACCCCAGCCACCGAAATAGACGGCCCAGAGCGCGAGTGGGATCCCCACCAGGGCCACCAGAGTCCGGGAGCGCAACTCGGCTGACACGGCGGTCGACGCTTTCCCTGCGATCAAACCGCCGCGACCCGCCCGAAGCGGCGCTCGCGGCGCTGGTAGTCGAGGATTGCGGCGTATAGATCCTCGCGCGTGAAATCCGGCCAGTACACGGAGGTGATGTACAGCTCGGCATACGCAAGTTGCCAGAGCATGAAATTGCTGATCCGGTACTCCCCGGACGTACGGATCAGAAGGTCCGGGTCGGGAAGCTCGCTGGTATACAATGCGGCTCGGAAGGTCTCGGTGTCGATGGTCGCCGGGTCGATGATGCCATCCCGCGCCTGCCCGGCCAGGTCGCGGGCCGCGCGTGCGATCTCTTCCCGGGCCCCGTAGGAGATCAGCAGGTTGAGCAGCAGTCTATCTCCACCGCGTGTGGAGTCGACAATGCCCTTCACGGCGGAGAGGGACCGCCCGTCGAGGCGATGGAGTTCACCCAGCACCCTGACCTCGACGCCCTCACGAACGAGACTGTGTCGTTCGCTCTCGGCAAATGTCTCGAGCACCCCCATGAGCGCCTGAATCTCGCTCTTCGGCCGCTTCCAGTTCTCTGTCGAAAACGCGAAGAGAGTGAGGATTTCGGCGCCCGCGGCGCAAGCTCCCTCAACGGTCTCGCGAACCGCCTTCATTCCCTCGAGGTGCCCGGCGTGTCTGGGGAGGCCCCGCTCCCGGGCCCATCGGCCGTTCCCGTCCATGATGACGGCAACGTGACGGGGGACGCCACCGTTCGTCCTGATCCGGTCGATTCGATCCGTCAGATCGCCATCACCTCCTTCTCCTTCTCGGAGACAGCGGCATCGATCTTGTGACCGTATTCCACCGTGAGCTTCTGGATTTCCGCCATGAGGCGGTGTGCCTCGTCTTCGCCGGTCTCGTGTTCGCGCAGGCGTCGCTTGACCTCGTCGTTGGCGGCGTGGCGCGCATGGCGCACCGAGATTCGGCCATCCTCGGCCATCCGGTGGAGCACTCGCACATATTCCTTTCGCCTCTCCTCGCTCAGCGGGGGGATGGGCACCCGGATGAGCGTCCCGTCGTTGGACGGGTTCAGGCTGAGGCCGGAGGTCAGGATCGCTCTTTCGATATCTCCGATAACGGAGGGGTCGAACGGCTGAACGACGAGCAGCGTCGGGTCCGGGGCGGAAACGGTGGCGACCTGGTTGAGCGGCATCACGCCGCCATAGGCGTTCACCCGAACGACATCGAGGATCGCCGGGACCGCCTTGCCCGTCCGCACCGTGGCGAATTCGCGACCCAGCGCCTCGAGGGCGTCATCCATTCTGATATTGGTTTCGTCGATGATCGACACGGTGTCCTCCTTGCGAAAGCCAAACTGCTCAGCGAAAGCTCTAGGAAACGAGCGTCCCCACGCGCTCCCCGTGGATAGCCCTGCGCACGGCTCCCTGATCCTCGAGATCGAGGACGATAATAGGAAGATCGTTCTCGCGGCAAAGGGCCACCGCTGCTGCGTCCATCACCCGCAGGTCACGCGAGACCACCTCGTGGAAGGAAATGTCCGGGATGAATTCTGCATTCGGGTCACTGGCGGGATCCGCGGTGTAGACCCCCCGCACCTTGGTCGCCTTTATCACGACGTCGGCATTCATCTCGATCGCGCGCAACACGGCAGCCGTATCGGTGGAGAAGTAGGGGTTGCCGGTCCCGCCGGCGAAGATCACCGCCCTGCCCTTCTCTAGATGCCGAACCGCCCTGCGGCGGATGTACGGCTCGGCCAGCTGGGGCATGCGAATCGCAGTCATTACCCGCGTCTCGATGCCCTTCTTCTCGAGCAGATCCTGAACCGCGAGGGCGTTCATGATCGTAGCGAGCATCCCCATGTAGTCGGCGGAGACCCGGTCCATGCCCTGCTCGCTGGCAATGGCCCCCCGCACGATGTTGCCGCCCCCGATCACAAGTCCCAGGGCAACACCCAATCGGTGGATGCTGCGAATCTCGTCAGTAAGGGTGTCTACGACCTGGGGGTCGATGCCGAAACCCCGGTCTCCCGCCAGGGCCTCCCCCGACAGCTTCAGGAGGACACGACCGTAGCCGGCGCTCCTTTGGCCGCTCATCTTCGCTCGTCAGCCCCCGAGCTGGAACCGGGAGAATCGCGCAACCTGGATCTTCTCTCCGGTGCGAGCCGAGACCTCGGTGATCAATTCCCCGACGCTCTTGTCCGGGTCCTTGATGTATGCCTGCTCCAGCAGAACCCGCTCCCTGTAGAATTTCCCGAGCTTCCCCTCGACGATCCGGTCCCGGATGTGTTCCGGCTTCCCTTCGCGGGCCACCTGTTCTGCGAAGATGGCCTTTTCCCGTTCGACCACCGCTGCATCCACATCGGCGGTTGTCACGGCGATGGGGTCGGATGCCGCCACATGCATGGCCAGATCCCTGGCCAGAGTCCGGAAATCGTCCGTGTTGGCGACGAAGTCGGTCTCGCAGTTCAGCTCCACCAGCACGCCGATGCGCCCACCGTGGTGGATGTAGCTGGCCACGGTGCCCTCGTTCGCGGAGCGCCCCGCCCTCTTGGCGGCCTTGGCTTCTCCCTTTGTACGAAGAAGGTCGATCGCCGCCTCCAGGTCACCGGCTGTTTCCTGAAGCGCTTTCTTGCAGTCCATCATGCCCGCGCCGGTCCGGTCGCGGAGTTCCTTTACGTGTCTCGCGCTGATCTTCATCGTGAGTCTATTGTTGGGGGGCGTGGCAACCGGATCCGCCTCTCGGGCTTTGCAGCGATCCCATCGACGTTGTGCGCCTGGGGATTTCAGCTGGCCGGAGTGTCGGATCCCGAAGACGGGGTTCGCGAACCTCGCGACGGAGAGCTTCCACCACGCGACGCCGGTGATTTCCGGGACTTCCGCTTGGTCCCCTTGGCCGCGGCGCCATCGCCGTCCCCGGCCTTGCGGACCTGAGCAATGGCCTCCGGGCGGGGTCGCCGCTTGCGTGGACGCGGTCTCCTCTCGGTCGTGTCCGCGGACTTCTCGCCGGTTTCGGTCGAGTAGGTCGTCGCCTCCAGCTCGGCCTGCCGACGCAACTGCTCGTCGGGTACTTCGCGCCGGGCGATGGCGATCGCGTTGGCGATTTCTCCCGCAATCAGGCTCACTGCACGAATCGCGTCGTCGTTCCCGGGAATCGGGAAGTCGATGAGCTCGGGGTCGACGTTGGTATCGGCGATGGCTATGACGGGAATTCCAAGCCTGTGGGCCTCGCGCACTCCGATGATCTCGCGCTTGGCGTCTACCACGAATACGGCACCGGGCAGGCGGGTCATGTCCCTGACACCGCGGAAGTATTTCTCGAGCTTCGCCCGCTCACGGTCGAGCAGCAGACGTTCCTTCTTGGTGTAGAACTCGAACGCGTTCTCTTCCTGACCGCGCTCCAACTCCTTGAGTCGCCGGATTTGCCGCCGGATCGTCTGAAAGTTGGTGAGCATGCCACCCAGCCAGCGTTCGGTCACGTAGAGCGCCCCACACCGCGAGGCTTCCTCCTCGACGATGGAGCGGAGCTGGCGCTTGGTCGACAGGAACAGGACATTCTGGCCCTTGAGGACCGTTCGGCGCACCGCGTCCCTCGCCCGGTCCAGGCGGTCGAGCGTCTTGCGAAGGTCGATGATGTGAATCCCGTTGCGCTCACCGAAAATGAACGGACGCATTTTGGGATTCCACCGTCTCGTCTGGTGCCCGAAGTGGACGCCGGCGTCGAGCAACTCGGGGAGCCCGACCTCATTCACCGCTTGATTCATGGAGTAGGATCTATCTCTTGCTGAACTGGAAGCGTTTGCGTGCCTTTGGTCGGCCCGGCTTCTTGCGTTCGACCTTGCGGGCATCCCGGGTGAGCATGCCGCCCTCCCGCAACGGAACCCGCACTTCTTCGTCGTGAATCGAGAGGGCCCGGGCGAGTCCCATCCGGATGGCGTCCGCCTGGCCGGTCAATCCTCCGCCTCTGACGCGAACCTGGACGTCGAACGTCCCCTCGGAATCGGCGACGCGCAGCGGATCCTCGACTCGAATCCGGTGAGCCGGCCGGGGGAAGTACTCGTCGAGCGAGCGTCCATTGATCGACCATCCTCCACTGCCCGGCCGAAGAATCACCCGGGCGACGCTCGTCTTCCTGCGTCCCACTGCCTGCGTTGGCTGTTGAGCGGCCATGTATCGTCTCGAAACCTCAGATCTCCAGGGCCCTTGGACCCTGGCCCTGATGTGGGTGGTCTGTCCCCGGGTAGACCCGGAGCTTGAGGCGCATCTTTCGCCCCAGTTTGTTCTTCGGGAGCATCCCCCGCACTGCCAGCTCGATCACCCGTTCCGGAAACCGCTCCAGCATTGTGGCGAAGGGAATGTGCTTGTCGCCCCCCATGTAGCCGGAGTGGCGGAAATAGGTCTTCTGCTCCGCCTTGCGCCCGGTGAGACGGACCTTGGACGAATTGATGACGATGACGTGGTCGCCGGTATCCAGGTGGGGCGTGTAGGTGGGCTTGTGCTTGCCGCGCAGGATGCGCGCGACCTCTGTGGCCAACCGGCCCAGCGCCTTGCCGTCAGCATCGACGACCCACCAAGCGCGGTGGATGTCCTCTGTCTTCGGTGTAATGGTCCTGGTCACGCGATCCTCTTCGTCGCAAGGAAGCCGCCCCCGTCCCGCAGGGTGCGGCCTCGAAACATCTACAGCATTGAATCATATCCGGGTCGCATCCGGGTGTCAATGCGCGATCGCACCGCTTGGCTGCGCCGGAAACGACACAGCACGGTTACTCCGTCAACGTCTCCAGAATGCGGGCTCTCGACGCATGCCGCAGGCGGCCGAGCGCCTTCTCCTTGATCTGGCGAATTCGTTCGCGCGTTACGCCCATTTCGCTGCCGATCTCCTCGAGGGATCTCGGAGCGTATCCACCGAGCCCGAAGTAGAGGCGAAGGATTTGCGCCTCCCGCTCTTCAAGGGTGGAGAGAGCCGCTTCCAATGTATCCGTCAGCGCCTTTTCGAACGTCTCCTCTTCGGGACCGCGAGAGAGGACATCGGGCAGGCACTCGAGAAGGCTGCTCTGTTCGCCATGGAACATCGGCGCGTCGAGCGACAGATGGGAGTTCGCAATCACCAGCGTCTGCTCCACTTTCTCCACAGAGAGGTCCATCCCCTCGGCGACCTCTTTCGCCGTGGGATCGCGGCCGAGTTCCTGGACCAGCGCGGCCTTGCGCCGAGCCACGCGATAGAGAAGGCCAGCCCGGTTCAACGGCACCTTCACGATGCGGCTCTGTTCAGCCAGCGCCTGGAGGATCGCCTGTCGTATCCACCACACCGCGTAAGTGACAAAGCGGATTCCCCTGGTCTCGTCGAATCGGCGCGCGGCTCGGATCAGCCCCAGATTGCCTTCATTGATCAGATCCGGAAGCGGTACGCCCTGATTGCGGTACTTCTTCGACACCGACACCACGAAGCGCAGATTGGAGCGCACGAGTTTGTCCAGCGCCTCCTCTTCCCCGCGGCGGATTCCCCGGGCAAGTCGGGCCTCTTCTTCCTGGTCGATGAGCGGGTATCGGCTTATCTCCTTGAAGTACTGGTCCAGAGAGCCCTCGACGGGACCCGAAAAGAGAGGAGTCATCTCGCCACTCCCAATCGGAGCCCGCAGCACCCCGGCCGAAAAATGCAGTGCGTCATCAATCACTGACTCCTGGAGAGGCCGTGCCGCTCGATCTTCTTGTAGAGGTTGGACCGCGGCATCCCCATGCGACGAGCCGCCTCGGACACATTCCAGTCAAAGTCGCGCAGCTTCATCGCGATGAAGGACTTTTCAGCCGCTTCCTTGAATTCACTGAGTTTCTCCATCGCCATCATCCTCTCCGGCACATCCGTCTCGGAACCGACCATGGAGACGTACTGCTGCACGTCGCTCCGAGCTACCGTTTCACCGGTGCTCAACAACATGAGGCGAACCACCGCGTTCTTCAGTTGCCGGACGTTGCCCGGCCAGTCGAGTTCCGCGAGGGTGGCCAGCGCATCGGCACTGAACCGCTTGTAGGGTACTCCGTAGCTCGCCGGGGTCAGTTCGGCAAAATGGGCGATCAGCATGGAGATGTCCTCCCTCCGCTCTCGCAGCGGCGGCACACGGATTGTCACCATGTCCAGGCGGTGCAACAGATCCTCCCTGAATTCGCCATTCTCGATCTGCTCATGCAGGTCCTTGTTGGTCGCGGCGACCACCCGGACGTCCACCGACACCGGCCGTGTGCCCCCAACGCGGGTTATGTCTCCTTCCTGAAGTGCCCGCAAGACCTTGGCCTGCGCCGCCAGAGACATGTCGCCAACCTCGTCCAGGAACAGCGTCCCCCGGTTCGCCTGCTCGAACTTCCCCGACCGGTCGGCCACCGCACCCGTAAAGGAACCCTTGACGTGTCCGAATAGTTCCGACTCGATGAGTTCGGAGGGGATGGCCGCACAGTTCACCTCCACAAAGCGCTGTCCCGCCCGCGTCGACCGCCGATGAAGCGCCCGGGCCGTCAACTCCTTGCCGGTCCCGTTCTCGCCGGTGATCAGAACGCGGGCGCCGGTGGCCCCCACCATTTCTATCTGCTGGAGAACCCGCCGGATCGCCGGTGACGCCCCCACGATGTCGTGGTGGATCTCGATCTCCTGGGTGAGGCGCTCCACGCTATCGGTAAGTCCGCGCACCGTCAGCGCATTTCGCAGGGTGACCAGAAGCCTGTCCGTGTCGAGTGGCTTCTCCAGAAAATCGAAAGCCCCCCTGCGGGTCGCCTCCACGGCTGTCTTGATCGTGCCGTGTCCGGAGATCATGATCACTACGGCCGCGGGATCTTCCTTCCGAATGCGGCCGAGCACTTCCAGCCCGTCGACCCTTGGCATCTTTACGTCCAGAAAGGTCACGTCGGGCCGCACCTCCGGGTAGTCGAGCAGACCACTCGGGCCGTCGTAGCATATGTGGACCCGGTGTCCCTCGTATTCGAAGAGTTGCCTCAAGGCGACTCCGACCGATTTCTCGTCGTCTATGATCAGAATCCTGGCCATGTCTCCGGCAAAACCCGTTTGTGGTCCGTCCTATGCCCGGACCAGCACCAGTTCTCCATTCTCGATGTACGCGCCCTTTATTTCCCTGAAGGTGGGGACGACCATCGCCGAAGCCGGCAATCCGCTCGCATCCCTTCGACCCAGCGCCGCCAGGATCTCGGGGAACGCAGGCGACGGAATCGGTACTCCCTGAACCCTGATGCCCCGTATCAGCAACATGGAGCCGCCCTCGCCGAAGGGGATCAGCGACCCGCTCACGGATACCGGCACCGTGTCCGGGAGGATGCCCAGGATCGCTCCCAGATCCGGCAACTTCGGCATCGCGCCGGGGAGCACCGATACCTGGATGTCGATGCGGTCGCCCGTCATGGTTACCCGGGGCTGGATCACTCCCACAGGAAGCATGCCGGGGATCGAGTAGCGAAGCAGTGAGGAGACCTCGGACGATTCGAGTCGCAGTTCCGTATTTTCGGACACGCGAAACGCCCGTATCCTGGCCTCGGCGGCCTCGGCGGCTTCGGGCGTGACGTGCTCGGCCGGCAGGTCGTCGACGGCGTCTCGCAGACCGGCAATGGCCTCGAGGCGGGGGAACGCGACATCGCCCCACTTCCAGCCCGCGTAGGCGGCCAACAGCACCGTGAGGGCCAGGAGCAGCCCTTTCACGCCCTGCGCAAGCGTCCTGACGATCACTCGGCAATCACCCCGTTCCCTGAGAGCACCACTCTGTGAATGTTCGCATATCGCGGCCCGGTGGGGAACAGTTCACTACGCACCAGGTCGATGGCACGGACGCCGAAGGACAGGGAATCCGCGTCCGGACGGGCCAACCGTGCACCCTCGCGCCGAGGGGGCGAGGTGCTCCCTGGGCGACGCGCGCGCCCCAGTGTCAGATGCGGGCGGAAGCGCCGTTTGCCGGCGGGAAACCCGTGCGTGAGGAGCGCCGCGTCCAGCAGTTCGCGCAGTCGCCCGAGCGCAGGGGATCGAACCGCGACCCAATAGACCCGCGCGCTTCCGCTGCGAGGGAAGGTCCCTACGTCTCCGAGGGTGGCGCGAAAGGGGGATTCATGCTCCAGCGATCGAGCGGCGTTTGCCAGGTCCGCGACCGACCTGGAAGGGATGTCGCCCAGAAACCGTAAAGTGATGTGATAGCGTTCCGGCGGCACCCAGCGGACGCCGCGCACCGATTCGCGCAGCGGCTCCAGCGATCTCCACAGCCGGAGGCGAAGGTGCTCGGGGGGCCATAGTGCGAAGAAGAGTCGCAGCGACGTCACGAAACCTGGACCGACACGCGACCGAGCACCGCGTCCACTCCCGTCACCGCAGCATCCACATCCTCGGTCGTGGATGCCCATCCGAGAGAAAACCGGACCGCACCCGACTCCGAAGTTCCGAGGAGCTTGTGCACTTCCGGGGCACAGTGCAACCCGGCCCGCGTCAGTATCTGATGTTCCCGGTCGAGTCGGGTCGCAAACGCGGCTGCGTCCAGCTGATCGGCCATCACGGACACCACCGGCACACCCCCCGGTGCGGCGGGCGAGAGCACACGCAGCCTGCGTATGGTCGAGAATCCGTCCAGCAGCCGCGCCTTGAGGGCCATCTCGTGTCGGTGGATAGCGTCGACCCCCTCATCACGGACGAATTCACACGCGGCCAGCATGCCTGCCATTCCCGGCGAATTGCCCGTCCCTGCCTCCAGGCGATCGGGCATCGCTCGCGGCATCTCCCTGCGGCTGGAGTCGCCGCCGGTCCCGCCGCAGAGCAGCGGGTCCACCTCGACGCCCTCGCGCACCCACAGCCCCCCCATGCCCTGGGGCCCGAGCAGTCCCTTGTGCCCCGTGAACGCCACCACATCCGCACCCAGTGTGGAGGCATTTTCGCTGGCATGCCCGGCCGACTGAGCCACATCCGCGACGACCACCGCGCCGGCCTCGTGGGCGATCCGGGCCAGCGCCTTCAGGGGCAGCAGCGTACCAAGTACATTGGAGGCCGCGTTGACCACCAACGCACTGGCCCCGTCGAGGAGACGGGCGGCTTCGTCCAGGTCCACCGCCCCGTCCGGGCTGCCCGACAGCATTCGCACCTCCACCCCCCGGCACTGCGAGAGGTGGTGCGCGGGCCTCAGCACGGCGTTGTGGTCGTACTGGGAGATCACCAGCACGTCGCCCGGCCCCACCAGTCCCCACAGCGCGGTATTCAGCGCATGGGTAGCGTTTTGCATGAAGGCGATGCGACCCGGGTCCCCCGGAAGTTCGAGCGCGCGCGCCAGCGCCCGCCGGCAGCGAAAAGCGAGTCGCGCCGCTTCCGTCGCTCCCGAATGTCCTCCTCGCCCGGGGGTGCAGCCCACTCCCTCGAGAAACGCGGCGACCGCCCTGCCGACCGAAGGGGGACGAATCGCCGACGTGGCGGCGTAGTCCATATAGTGAGCCACGATTGCTGTTCCCGGGTTCGAGTCGCATCGACCAGACTCCGAACGTGCAGGCTAATCGCTTGACTGGTGCGGGGACAAGGTGCCCGTGCGGGCCGGTTTCCGGGCACGGACGATCCTGGCACACGGAGACGTCCTCCTATCCTGGTCGCCGGACCGGGCGGGGGCGACGCGCAAGGGGCGAGCTCGTTCCAACGCGCAACCGGAGGGCCTCGGCGACGTGGAGCTCCCGCAGGCGCTCCACCCCTTCGAGATCAGCGATGGTGCGGGCAACCCGCAGCGTCCTGTGCACCGCGCGCGCGGACAGGCCGTAGCACCGGACGCCATCGTCGAGGAGCCTGACCCCGGCGGGCGTCAAGCGGCAGATGGACATGACCTGCCCGGGACGCATGAGGGCGTTCACGACGAGGGGATCTGCGAAGCGGGCGGCCTGCCTCTTTCTGGCTTTCAAGACCTGTTTGAGGACCCGGACGGAGTTCCATTCCACAGCTTCGCGGGTCCGGGTCAGATCTCGCCAGGCGACCGGATCCATCCATACATGGAGGTCGATGCGGTCGAGCAATGGACCCGAAAGGCGCGATCGGTAGCGGGCGATTTCACGATCGTCGCAGACGCATGCGTCACCGGCCAATCCACATGGGCAGGGATTCATGGCGGCGATCAGTTGGAAGCGCGCGGGGAAGGTGACCGTGTGACGGACCCGCGCAATCCGGACGCGGCCCGACTCGATGGGCTGCCGGAGCGTCTCCAGGACGCGCCGATTGAACTCGGGCAGCTCGTCCAGAAACAGGACTCCGAGATGGGCGAGGCTGATCTCGCCCGGGCGCGGCGGGTTCCCTCCCCCGATCAGCCCACCGGCGGAGATCGTGTGGTGAGGGGCGCGGAACGGACGGGTCGTCTTGACCGGGTGGTCCTCATCCAACAGCCCCGCGACGGAGTGAACGCGCGTCACCTTGAGTGTTTCGGAGTCCGCCAGCGGAGGCAGAAGGCCTGGAAGTCGCTTTGCCAGCATGGTCTTCCCCGAACCGGGAGGGCCGGACAAGAGAAGGCTATGTCCGCCGGCTGCCGCGATCGCCAGCGCACGCTTCGCCATGTGCTGACCTCTTACGTCGCTCAGGTCCGGGCAACGGGGCGGAAGGCTCCGCGATCGGTATCGGACCTGGTGGCGCACTGCCTCCCCGCGCAGGATGGCGATCAGTTCCACCAGGGTCCGGATCCCGGCCACCCTGATCCCCGGGACGGCGGCCGCCTCCTGGGCATTGCCCTCAGGGAGAAAGAGCCACTGTCTCCCATGTGCCCGGCAGCTCATCGCCAGCGCGATCGCACCGCGCACTGGCCGCACCGCGCCATCCAGCCCCAGTTCGCCGACGAAACCGGCGTCCTGAAGTCCCTCCGGCGGGACGTGTTCCAAGGCCGCCAGCAGCGCGATCGCGATCGGAAGATCGAAACCCGATCCCGACTTGGGCAGGTCGGCTGGTGCCAGGTTGACCGTAACGCGAAGTGGCGGGACAGGCGTTCCGGTCTGGGCCAGCGCCGCGAATACCCTTTCCTTCCCCTCCCGAACCGCGCCGGCAGGCAGGCCGACGACGGTGAAGATCGGCAGTCCCCTGTGGACCTTCACCTCGACCCTGACCGGCTGCCCCTCAACCCCGTGGACCCAATACGAATGTGCGACAGCGAGCAACGCGACCTCCGGTGCGAAAGTGGCTCCGAGGGTAGCCCTTCTCCCGGGACCGAGGAATGGCTGGATGCGCCGTTTGCTTCCCGTGATTCAATCGGCCATCTTCACCGCCGATTGCCGGGGGCTGGCGCGATGGTCCCCGGCATTGCACTTTGGTCGCGCTTTTGACCAGGAGAAGAATCTTGATGACGATCGCGATCATGGCCGAGAGCCGGCCGGGAGAACGCCGGGTCGGCCTCGTCCCCGAAGCAGCACGTCACTACCTCAAGCGAGGGTGGCAGCTACGCATTCAGGCTGGCGCCGGAGTCGGCGCGTCCTTTCCCGACCAGCTCTATGAGGCAGTGGACGTCAGCGTGGTGCCTGACAGGGATGCCTTGCTGGACGGCGCTCGCGTAGTCCTGAAGGTGCAGCCGCCGTCGCTGGAGGAGGTCGCCGCGCTGCCTTCGGGATCGGTTCTCGTGTGTCACCTCGACCCGCTGGGCCCCACGGAGGTCATCGAGGCACTGGCAGGGCGAGGGATCACCTCCTTCGCAGTCGAGTTGATCCCGCGCATCACGCGCGCCCAGAAGATGGACGTCCTCTCGTCCCAGGCCACGGTCGCCGGCTACAAGGCCGTGCTGATGGGCGCGAGCGCGATGACCCGGTTCCTTCCCATGCTGACCACCGCGGCCGGCACGGTGCGTCCGGCGAAAGCGATGATCCTCGGGGCAGGAGTGGCAGGGCTGCAGGCCATCGCCACGGCGCGCCGCCTGGGCGCGGTAGTCTCGGCCTTCGACATCCGGCCCGCGGTCCGGGAGCAGGTGCAGAGCCTGGGTGCGAAATTCCTCGAAGCCACGCTGGATGAGGGTTCCGAGGACGAAGGCGGCTACGCGAAGGCGCTCTCGGAGGAGCAGCACCAGCGCGAACTCGAGTTGATCGCCGACAACATCAGGGACCAGGATCTGGTCATCACCACGGCCCAGATACCGGGCAGGCCCGCCCCGGTCCTGATCACCGAGGAAATGGTGGGAACCATGCGGCCCGGCAGCGCCATCGTCGACCTCGCCTCCGAGACCGGCGGCAACTGCGAGGTGACCATTGCAGGAGAGTCAGTCGACCATCAGGGCGTCACCGTGATGGGGCCCACCAATCTGCCGGCGGAGTTGCCCTTCCACGCCAGCCAGATGTATTCCCGCAACCTGGCAAGCTTCGTGGACGACCTCTTCGACGACGAAGGGGCGATCGACTTCGACGAGGAGATTACCGCAGCCACCTGCGTTACACACGGTGGCGAGATCAGGAACGAGCGCGTCAGTGCGAAGCTGGCGTCGACTACGGAGTAAGGAACCCATGGGTGAACTGCTGATCCTGCTGTACATTTTCGTTCTCGCCACCCTTGCGGGAAGGGAGGTGATCTCCAAGGTCCCTCCCACCCTGCACACGCCGCTCATGTCCGGCGCAAACGCGATCTCGGGGATCGCCATCATCGGCGCTCTCGTCGTCACCGGGTCCGCCGACGAGGTGTGGGTCAAGGTGCTCGGAACCGCGGGAATCGTGATGGCCACGATCAACGTGGTGGGCGGCTTCATGGTGACCGATCGCATGTTGCAGATGTTCCGGAAACGCTGAGGTCATCGTGGAATCAAACACCATTGCACAAATCGCCTACCTGATCTCGGCGATCCTGTTCGTCTCCGGGATCAAGCAGCTGTCTTCACCAGCGACGGCCCGGTCAGGGAATATGAGGGCTTCCCTGGCCATGCTTCTGGCCATCGTCGTCACGCTCCTGTACAACGAGATTCTGGACTGGACGACGGTGCTGGCCGCCGTGATCGCCGGCTCGGTGATCGGGGGGGTGCTGGCCCGGTACATCCAGATGACCGCAATGCCGCAGCTGGTCGCGATCTTCAACGGCTTCGGCGGCGGCGCGTCGGCTGCAGTCGCGGCTGCGGAGTTCGTCCGGGCGGGTGGGAGTGGTCCGTCGCTGGGGATCGGCGACGGAGTCACGATCGTACTCGGTACACTGATCGGCGCAGTCACTTTCTCGGGCAGCCTCATCGCCTTCGGCAAGCTCCAGGGAATCGTCACCGGGAAGCCCGTGACGTTCCCCCTGCAGAAGGTGGTCAACGCCCTCCTCTTCCTGGGCGTTCTGCTCGTGGGCGCCAGTCTGGCCCACGTAGGCACGGCCGACGGAGTGGCGCCACTCTTCGGCATGAGCGCGCTCGAGATCAGCGGTCCGTTCTTCCTGGCCCTGGTCATCGGCGCCCTGCTCCTTGGCGTCCTTCTGGTCATCCCGATCGGCGGCGCGGACATGCCCGTTGTGGTGTCCCTGCTCAACTCGTACTCCGGGCTGGCGGCGGCGACCACCGGCTTCGTGCTGAACAACTACATCCTCATCATCGCCGGGTCGCTGGTGGGGGCCGCGGGCCTGATCCTGACCCAGCTCATGTGCAGGGCGATGAACCGGTCGCTCGGCAACGTCGCCTTCGGCGCATTCGGGACCGAGGGGCAGACGGCACGGGTAAAGACCGGACAGCGCCCGGTGCGGGACGTGGACGCCGAGCAGGCGGCCATGGTTCTCGCATATGCCGGCTCGGTGGCCGTAGTGCCCGGATACGGACTTGCCGTGGCGCAGGCGCAGCACGAATTGAAGAAGGTCTGCGACCTGCTCGAAGATCGCGGGGTCACCGTTCGCTTCGGCGTCCATCCGGTTGCGGGCCGCATGCCCGGCCATATGAACGTGCTTCTGGCCGAGGCGGATGTCTCCTACGACAAGCTGCTGGACCTCGACGACATCAATGCCGAGTTCGACAGCACGGACGTGGTGCTGATCGTCGGGGCCAACGACGTGGTGAACCCGGCAGCTCGCGACCCGGATTCGATCATTGCGGGAATGCCCATCCTGGACGTGGACAAGGCGCGGACCGTCATCGTGATGAAGCGGTCGCTCAGCCCCGGTTTTGCGGGCATCGACAACGACCTCTTCTACATGGACAACACCCTGATGTTCTTCGGCGACGCGAAGGATCAGATGTCGGAGCTGGTGAAGGAGGTGCGGGAGGCCTAGACTTACTGCAGTTGGGTCCGCGCCAGATGCCGCATGGTGCGACGAGCTTCGTTCCGGAGCTGAACGATCTGGTCCAGCACCTCCCGCAGTTCGTCCCTGTTCATCGGCTCCAGGGCTCCGGAACCGTTGAGCAGACTGAAGAAGAGCAGGTCGGTGTGCCCAACGCTCGCCTGCGTGACTCCGATGTCCAGAGTGCGATTGAGAAGTAACGCCTCGCGCATGGGCACCGTTACTGGCGATCCGGCAGGGGGTTGCTCGAACATCATTCTCAGAATCACCTCCCGCAGCAACTGAAACTCCTCGATTACCTCGCCGGCGGACAAACCCCGTCTTGCGGCGGCTGAACCAAAGAGTTCCGCACCTTCGGACCATAGGGGTAGAATGTCGGCGCGGGCGGCGCCGAGCATTCCGGGCAGGAACGAGACCAGGCCACGGCACAGGGGTCTGAGGATGATTTCGTTCGCACCCGACCACCCCTCGCCGGCCGCCAGAAGTCCCTGCGCCCACCGTTCCGCGATGCCAGGTGACCGCTCGCGCACCCACACAGCCAGATCGGGCACGGTGGCCGATGAAGCTCCGGCAGCGTTCGCCCGTGCGACGGATGGCTGGCCTGATGTCATGTTGAGCACACGTTCATTCTACCGCCTCCGAGCCGGTGTCGCCAAGCGCCTGGCGCAACCGGATGCGTACCGTCGTGCCCTTGCCGGCTTCGCTCGCCACCTCGACCGTTCCGTTCCAGGAGTCGACCAGCCGCTTGACGATTGCCAGCCCCAGTCCGGTTCCCCGGGATCTCGTCGAAAACCGGGGCTCGAAAATGCGGGGAAGGAGTGCCTCCGGGATCCCGGTTCCCTCATCGATGACCGTGATGGCGACCTCATAGGCCCTCGACGCCTTGGCAACGATACGGACCACCCCGCCTCGCGGCATCGCCGCCCGGGAGTTCTCCACCAGATTGAGTAACACCTGCTTCAGTTCGTCCGGACGGCACTCCACTCTTGGCAGGTCCGGGGGCAACTCGCCCTCGACGCGCACGGATGCCTGCGCTCCGCCACGGTACAGCTCCAGGACCTCCCGTGCGACGGCGGCAGCGTCCACGGCCACCAGCGGCCCCTTGTCCTCCACTTCGGGAGAGGCCAGCCGGGAAAAGCTCCTGGCAATCGCCGCCAGCCGATCGATCTCGTTGAGAATCGTCGCCACGTTGCGCTCGAGTATGCCGCTGAAGTCTCCCCTTCGGTCGCTCCATGCACGCCTCAGATGTTGCACGGAGAGCTTGATCGGCGTAAGTGGATTCTTGACTTCGTGGGCGACCTGCTTGGCCATTTCGCCCCAAGCCAGAATCCGCTCGCTGCGAAGCTCGTCCGTCACGTCCTCGAGGCTGACGACAACGCCACCCACCTTCCCTTCCTGAACGATTCTTCGGGCCCTTGCGCGAATCCTGAGGTCGGACCACCTGAAGTCCGCATCCGACTCGGCTTCACCACTTCGCTTGTAATCGGCCAGCCAGCCGGCCAGCTCCACGGCCCTCTCCCCGCTTCCGGGGATGGGGACACCGGCATCGAGTGGAGCGTCCAGCAGAGATTCCGCACCCGGATTTGCAACCGTGACGCGCCCCTCCGTGTCCACCGCGATAACCCCTGTAGCCACCTCTTCGACGATCGCCTGGGTGCGGCGAGTGGTTCGCAGCAGTTCCCGCCGTGCATCGCCGAGGCGCAACACCATCCGATTGAAGGCCGCGAAGACCGACCCGAACTCATCCTGCCGGTCTTCGGGGAGATGGACGGCCAGGTTGCCCCGGCCGACGCGCTCGGACGCCACCTGAAGGGACTGAATGGGCCTCGCAAGGGCCCTTCCCACGACCAGCGCGAGTCCAAGCGAGAGGATGGGTCCCAGGGCAATGGCCACCCCCAGCAGATCCGCCACATCCCGCCTCCGCAGCGCGGCCGCCCCCGCCCGCAGGGGAACGGGTGAGGCGACAATGTCGCCGTCGGGAAGGCGCCGATGGGCAAGCACGTACTGCCAGTCGCCCAGATTCGCTACTTTGGACGCCTCGAGCTGCTGCCCGGTTTCCAGTGCCGTGTAGATTCCCGGGTCAACCCAGCTCTCGTACAGCCCCAGCTCGATGAGTTCATCCGCCGAGCCTCCAACCAGTTCTCCCGCCCGGTATTCGAGCAGATCGGCCCCGACGCGCCGCGCGAGCAGCTCCATGGAGCCCCCCTCCTCCCGGTACGCTTCGGAGATCTGCGCGACCACCCGCTCCGCCAACGCCCTCGCCGTCCGCTCCGACGCTCCCGCCAGCGTACGGTAGGCCAGGGTCCCGAAAACCACGTTGGACAGAATGAAGAAGCCGAACAGCGTCCAGGTAACCCGTGCGCGAAACGAAGTGAAGAGCTTTCTCCAGTCAATCGGCACCGAAAGGCGAAACCCGAGGATCCACAAGCTCAGTAACCATAGAAGCGATACCGCCACCAAGCTGAACACCAGCAGCAGGATGCCGCGTGCCAACATGACTGACGGGTTGGGGATGCTGATCGTATAGGACACCCGATACAAGCCGTCGGGAAACTGCGCGACACTCTCGCCCAGCCACCCCTCGGCATTGCGGCTCCATTCGACGCGGCCCGCTGCGGGCCCCGATCCCTCATCGGAGGCCCGGACCAGCGTGAGGAACTCCTGATTGCCACCCTCCTCCACCGCTGCGAAGAGTGGGCCCAGAGACGATGGCGCCGCGATGGTGCGGCGGGGAGGCACGGTCCCCGTCACGACCCGCCCGTCCGCAAGCGGCACGGCGATGAGGTGTCGTACATCCACCTCGCCGAGCAGATGATGGTCCCGGGTCCCGGCCGCGCGGATCGCCGGCAACCGTTCGCCCACCACGGGGGACAGTTCGCCCTTGACGCCCAGGCGGAGCTCCTGCAACGGCACGTCGTCCTCCGACCAGAGGGTGACGAAGATCGGCGAGCCCTGGGCCGAGAGTCCGCTGGACACCCAGCTTCGGTACATCATTTCCACAGCGCTCGCCCCGGACTGATCAAGCGAGTCGACCTGATCCGCAAATCTCTCCAGCAGTCCGTCCACATCCGGTTCGGGCCCGATTCCCAGCCGTCCCAGCTGCTCTTCGGCGATCGCCATGCGGGCCTGGGTCCGCATCGACCACGCGAAGGGGAGAACGGCAGTCGCGGCAAGCCAGAAGGCGCAATACCATCGCAGGTAGGAAACACCACCGGTTGGAGCCACCCCGCGTGCGACAAGCGTGGCCGGAAGCGCCCACAGCATCACCAGACCCGTGGGGACCTCCGGCCCGATCCGCACGCCTGCCGCCACTGCGGCTCCGAGGCCCGCGGCTACGGCCATTCCGACCACAACAAGACTCGGTCCGGCGCCCATCGGTGCTCTCGACCGGACTGCGAGCGCCGCGCCTGTCGCCAGCGTCAGAAGCAAGGTGGCCGTGAGTTGAAAGGCGGCCCAGTGCAGGTCGCCGCTTCCGAGCAACTGCGGAGGCGCGCTGTCTCTCAGCCAGCTCAGGACCAGGGGGTAACTCACCGCAACCACCAGGGGAAGGATCCACGTCCCCCTTTGCGGGCGCCAGCGTGGAACAGCGAGGATCGCGATGGGGGCGGTCGCCACGCACAGGAGAAAGAGTCTGCCCAGCGTGATGCCGGCCGGCCCGCCCAGGTAACTCCGGGCCGTTTCGCTCAGAGCGGATGCCGTGAAAATGCTGTCGAGCGGCAGCAACGCACCCGCGGCCACGAGGCTGGCCACCGAGTACAGAATCCCGACAGGACCACCACCGAAAGACTGAAGGAGCCAGGCCAAGGCCCACAGAGCCACGACGACCCTGATCCACAGCGTACGGTGCTCCACCCTGCGCGTCGCTGCATCGGGCTCGACGATCGTGATACTCAGGAGGGTCTCATCAGGCCAGCCCAGATCGAACACCCCGGGGCCCGTGAGCCTGTCGGATTGGTCGATCCGGATCCGCTCCCCGGACTCGATTGCAAACCGGGTCGCAAAGTCGCCAAGCCCGGACGCGAATGGCTCCGGCAGATCGGATCCCATCAGGAACGCGATGACCGCTGTCCCACCGGATCCGGATACCGGTGCGGAAAAGTAGAGGTAGGAAAAGAGCGGCGTCCCCGAGTACGCGTACCGACTCGTCCCCCCTGCGATCCCTTCCGGGACCCGTCCGTGATGACTTCCCTCCCAGGCAACGAGCGCGCCGTCCGTCGAGTACACCGCCGCGGCCGTCACACCGGACTCGTTCAGGACCAGTCGCAACGAATCACGGAGCTGTGCCGCCGGCAGCCCCAGCCCGGCCAGCCTCGACACCTGCCCGACCGAGATGTTCCCGTTGTCGACCAGCGCGTCGAACTCGATACTGACGCGCTCCGCAACCGCTGCACGCCGTTCTTCCCAGTAACCCGGCCAATCATCCTTCAACCGACGGCCGGCCGCATCGGATTGGAATCCGGCCACGACACCGGCAGCGAGCAGGACCAGCACAACCGACATGCGCCAGCCGCCGCGCCACACGACTGTTGACAGGGCAACGCAGACGGACGCCGCGCCCAGGATCAGCGGAGAATCGATACGGGTCCACACCAGCAGACAGAAGAAGCCGACCCAGATCGGTATCCCTGGAGAGATCCGTCCGTCGAGGGCTCTCGACGAATCAGTGGCCGAATGGTGCGGATCCACGCTGCCCGCTACCGCCATCGCATCGCCCTTTCTGTTTGCCATTATACTTATCCTATATGGATCAGAGTCTCCCGTCGTCACCCGCCGATCCGTCGTCCCGGCCACCTGTCACGTTGGTTGGGGCATTGCTGCTTGCGCTGGTCGTCCTGTCTCCCGCGCCGGCATCCGGTCAACTCGTGGATAGCGGCGTGTTCCATCTATACCTGGACGGAGAGCCGGTGGGCACGGAGGAGTTCACCATCCATCGGCGTGGAACCGGGGGTGCCCAGGAAGTCCTCGCGATGGGAACCGTCACCATGCGCAGCGGCCGCGTCTTCAAGACTCTGCTGCAGGTTCAGGGCCCCGGCATGGATCTGGCCGAGTACCAGGTGTCCGTCACCGGTGTCGATACGGCGGTGGTCAGCCTGGTGCGTGCAGGGTCCCGCTTGCGCCGCACGATCGTCGCACCAGGCGGTGAGCGGGTCCGCGAATACCGGGCGCGACCTGCGACAGCGATCTTCGAGGACGGTGTCGCCCACCATTACTTCGTGTTGGGGGCGCTGCTGGAGAACGACGCCGCCGGGACGACGCTGCTCGCCTTCACCCCGCTCGCCGACGAGCCCGAGTCCACATTGCAGCTCCAGGCCGGTCCCCAGATGCTTGAGATCGGGGGAGCTGCTGTCGAGACTACGCAGGTGCGCCTGGGGAACGGAGAGGATGCAGGGGCCGTGTGGTTCGACGGCAGCGGGCGACTCGTGCGCGTATCACTGCCCCGAAAAGGGTTTCTCGCGGTCAGGATGCCCTGATTGAAGCTGACCACTTCCTGACGCGTAGCGGAAACTGTATATGGGACCTTCGCGTAGGGGAAGCGGGATTCTTTGTGAGACCCCGCCAACGCTTTGCATTTCATGAATGGAGAAGTAAGCACGTTGCCAAATACGAAAACGCCGGTCGCCAGGTCATCGCGGCAACTCCTTGCCGGACGCGCGATCGCCCTTGTGGCGGCCCTCCTCGCGCTCGGTACGATCGTGACACCGGTGGCCGCTCAGGACCAGGTGCCCGCATCACTCTCTTTGGACGAAGCCCTGCGGCTCGCCCTTCGCAACAACCCGCGCCTGATGGCGGTCCGCAACGATGTCGCGGTCGCCGACTGGAACCTCAACGCCGCCTACGGCTCGTGGCTTCCTACCGCATCCATCAATTCCAGCGTCTCCTGGCAGGGGGCCGGAGAACAGCGATTCGGGAGCATCACCGCCGATCAGCTGGGGTTTCAGGACCAGCCCTCGTTTCTCTTCAGCTCGTACAACGCCGGGATCAACTACTCCGTCAGCGGACGCACCCTGATGGCCCCCGGCCAGGCCAGGCGAGGCCGAGACGCCACGGTGGCGCAGGTGCGCTCCGAGGAGGCGGTAGTACGACTCAACGTCACCAAGGCCTACCTCGAGGCGGTGCGCCAGGCTGAAGGGTTGAGCCTCGCGGAACAGGAACTCGAAAGAGCGCGGTTCAACTTTCGGCTGGCGCAGGGACGCCAGGAGGTGGGATCGGGGAATGCGATCGATGTGCAGCAGGCCGAGGTAAATGTCGGACGGGCCGAAATTACGTTGCTCCAGGCCCAGACCGGAGTCCGCACATCCAGGATCCGGCTTCTCCAGCAACTCGGGGTCACATTGGCCGCCGAACCGTCCCTGGCGACCACCTTCGCCGTCGCCGAACCGCAGTGGACGGCCGATGGCCTGTACGCCATGGCCGTGGGTGGCAACCCGGGCCTTCAGGCGCTGAGAGCCCAGGAAGAGTCTTCGCGCTACGGCGTGCGGATTGCCCGCTCCGCGTATCTTCCGACGGTGTCGATGTCGGCGGGATTCAGCGGGTTCACCCGTCAGGCCAGCAGCACCGCCGGACAGGAAGCTCAGGCTCTCGCCGCCGGGCGGGCCCGAATACAGCAGTGCCAGCAACTGAACGGCCTCGTCTCGTTGTTGCCCACCCCTCCTCCCCCGCAGGACTGCTCATTGCTGGGGACACCCGAGTCCGCCCTGGAGGAGATCCGTCGGGAGAACGACGCGTTCCCCTTCAACTTCACCACACAGCCGCCGTCGGTCGGGCTCACGGTCTCAATTCCCATATTTCAGGGCCTTGGCCGGCAGCGCGAACTGGAGAGTGCCCGGGCCCTGTTGAACGACAGCAGATTCCAGGTCCTGGAACAGGAACTGGCGTTGCGGGCCGATATCGAATCCCGCATCGCCATTGTGAGGACGGCCTACGAGAGCGCACTCATCGAGGAGCGCAACCAGGCGCTCGCAGACGAGCAGCTTCGTCTGGCACAGGAGCAATACCGCCTCGGACTATCCAATTTCATCGCACTGGTTGAGGCCGAGACGGTGAAGGCTCGGGCGGACCGCGAGCGCGTGCTGTCCATTTTCACATATCATGACGCAGTCGCCGACCTCGAGGCGGTTGTCGGCACCCCCTTGAGGAACCCGTAAGGACATCATGCGAACACCAATCAAGATCATCATCGGAGTGGCCGTCATCGCCCTCCTTACCGTAGCTGTTGTACTCGGCAGCGGAGGCGGCCGGCCGCGGGGCCTGGAAGTCCGGGTTGAGACCGTCGGCACGCGAGACCTGGTTGCTACCGTCACGGCGAGCGGCAACGTCAGAGCACGCCGCAAAGTGGATATCAGTTCGGATATCTCCGCGCGCGTGTCTCAACTCCTGGTGCAGGAGGGGCAAGACGTGGAGCAGGGCCAGATCCTGCTGCGCCTCGATCCGAGCCGCTACCAGGCAGCCCTCGATCGGAGTCAGGCCAACCTCAGCCAGGCACAGGCGGGGGTTGCGCAGGCACGCGCGAACCTCTTGCGGGCCGAGCGCCAGGCGGAGCGCATGGCTTCTCTCAGGGCGCGGGATTCGCTGCTCGTAAGCCGCCAGGACGTCGAGAACGCCGAGACGGACCTCGAGGTGCAGCAATCGTTGCTCGACGCCTCCGTCTTCGGGGTGAATCAGTCCGAGGCGGCGGTCGACGAGGCGCGGGACCAGGTGTCCAAAACCATCATCCGCGCGCCGATCTCGGGCCGCGTAACCCGCCTCAACGTCGAGGAGGGTGAAACGGTGATCGTCGGCACCATGAACAATCCGGGAAGTCTCATTCTGACCGTTTCAGATCTGTCTGTGATGGAGGTCGTACTGGAAGTCGACGAGACGGATGTGCCGGAGATCTCCCTGGGCGACAGCGCTTCGGTCGAGCTCGACGCCTTCCCGGACCTGATTTTTCCGGGGACTGTGACCGAAATCGGAAACAGCGCGATCCGACCTCCCTCCCAGGTGGCCGGTACGGGGCAGACTCCCACCATCGACTTCGAGGTCGTCGTCACGTTGCAAGATCCTGGTGCGGAACTTCGGCCCGACCTTTCGGCGACAGCCGAGGTTGTGACCGACACACGCATCGACCAGCTCGCCATCCCGATCATCGCACTGACGCTGCGAGAGGAGGATCCGGCGGACGTGGGCGACAACGGCGATGATACGCAGACCGAGAATACCGCGAGAACAACCCTCCGGGCCATCGAGGGCGTATTCGTCGTGCGGAACGGAATCGCCGTCTTCACGCCTGTGAGCATCGGTATCGCCGGGCAGGAGTACTTCGAGGTCATCTCGGGGCTCGGCGTAGGCGACAGCGTCGTCAGCGGCCCCTATCAGGTCGTGCGCACGCTCGATGACGGTTCCGCGGTCCAGGCGGACGACGCGGCCGGCTCGGACGAGGCCGCAGACGGATCGAACTGACCGGCTTTCATGCAATTCCTCGAAGGCGTAAGGCTGGCCTGGGAGCAGATCCGCACTCAGAGGCTGAAGAGTTTCTTCACCCTTCTTGGGGTAATCGTCGGCGTCATGTTCCTGATCGTCGTGGTGAGCATCGTGGAGGGGATGGACCGCTACATCCGGGACACCCTCACCGACAAGATCTTCGGGGTCAACACGGTCACTGTTAGACGCAGCCCGAACTTTGCCCTGAACACCTCTCGAGAACAGGAGAGGGCGTGGAACCGGGCGCCGCGGCTCACCTTCGATGACCTGGATCACCTCCGCGAGCGCGTCACCTTCCCCGCCGTCATCTCTCCCGAATCAGACGCCACCGGGGCCCTGGAATCCGACCGCGGGCGGAAGGTCGAAAACGTCCGAATCGTAGGCGCCTCGGCGGAGATCTTCGACATCCGTGGCTGGAGAGTCGAGCGAGGCCGGGCCTTCACCCGCCAGGAAGCCGAACAGGGGATTCCCGTCGTCGTGCTCGGAAAATCCACCGCGGAGGTGCTCTTCGAAACAATCGATCCGATCGGCAAACGGGTCCGGATCCGGGGCTTCCCCTATCGGGTGGTAGGGATCCTCGAGGAGCAGGGTTCGTTTCTGATGGTCTCGCTGGACAATCTGGTGGTGGGGCCCGTGCGTTCCCCGCTTCAGAGCATTACCGCCCCCCGCGGGCGGGTCGATCAGATCGTGCTCAAGGCCGAGGTGCCCGAGCTCGTCGTGCCTCTCCAGCAGGAGGTGGTCGAGCTCATGCGGGTGCGTCGCCGACTGGGTCCCGCCGAGCTCGACAACTTTGCCGCCGAAACCACCGAATCCTCGCTGAGTCTGTGGGAGCGGATCAGTCAGATACTCTTCATGGCGCTACCCGGGCTGGTCGGGATCTCCCTGGTGGTAGGGGGCATCGTGATCATGAACATCATGCTGGTTTCGGTGATGGAGAGGACCCGTGAGATAGGAGTTCGCAAGGCCCTGGGGGCCCGACGTGCCGATGTTCTCGCCCAGGTGCTGATCGAAAGCGCTACTCTTTCGGGGATCGGGGCGCTTGTCGGGGTTGCGATAGGCGTGGCGGTCACATTGCTGGTGGGTGCTGTTTCGCCGCTTCCGGCAGCTGTGGCTCCAAGATGGATCCTGCTCGGGGTGTCGCTCGGAGTGGTTGTAGGCATCATTTCGGGGGTCTATCCCGCGTCCAGGGCCGCAAGGCTCGATCCCGTTGACGCGCTGAGGTACGAATGAACGACGATCCCGGCAGGCGGGCGCCCGACCTCGCGGGTGCGGGTGAGCCATCGGCAAAGCGCATCATCGTCGATGGCACGCGCGTGGCGATGGCGGCGCTTCGTGCCAATTGGGCGCGCACCCTTTTGGCCATCCTTGGCGTGGGGGTCGGCGCGGGAGTGGTCGTGACGGTCGCTGCCATCATCACCGGTATCCGCACCGAAGTGTTGAACCTGTTCGAGGCGTCGGGGCCTGACAACTTCACAGTGATGCCCTTCGACTTTTCCGACGCCCGGATCGCCTTCGACGGATCCGGAAGGCCTCCCTGGTGGGACCGGCCCGAGATCAGCGACAGGGAGATTCGGAGGATGCAGTCTCTGCCCGCCGTGGCCGAGCTGAACGCATTCTTCGAATTCGGTGCGTCCATACGGTTCGAGTCGGAATGGGTGTCGAACCTGTCCTGGCGGGGCGTGTCTTCCACATGGACCACCTCTCAACCGGGAGACTTCGTGTCAGGCAGGAACTTCACGCCAACCGAAGTGAATCAGGCACGCGCCGTAGTGGTAATCTCGAACGATGTCGCCAAGGCCGTCTTTGGGGAGATCGACCCCGTTGGCAGGCGAGTGCGAGTGAACGCCGGCAGACGGGCGGCCAACGAACTCTTTACCGTAGTCGGTGTCTACGAACCGTTGGACAATGTCTTCGGCGAGGCAGGGGGGATTTTTGCAGTGGTCCCCTTCACCGCGGCCGACAAGCGTCTCAAGGCCAGGGATCGCTGGACCTTCATGATGGTGGACATCGTGCCGCGCGAAGAAGTCGGTTCCCAGGAAGCGGAGAATCAAGTCATCGCAGCGCTCAGATCCATGCGCGAGCTCGGACCCGGTGAGGACAATGATTTCGCCATTGTTCGCGCAGAGCAAATCGTCGAAATCTTCAACCAGCTGACCGGCATGTTCTTCATCGTCATCGTCGGCCTCTCTTCCGTGGGAATGCTCGTGGGTGGGATCGGCGTCATCGGTATCATGCTCATCTCGGTGACGGAACGAACCCGTGAGATCGGGATACGCAAGGCCATCGGTGCCACCCGACAGGAAATCAAGTGGCAGTTCCTCATCGAATCCTCGATGCTCACGGCTGCGGGCGCGGTCACCGGTCTACTGGTGGGTTGGGGAGCGTCGGAGACGCTTGCGGCGATTTCCCCACTGCCCGCAAGAATCCCGCTCTGGTCCGTCGCGGCCGCAGTCGTGCTGGCGACCCTTACCGGAATACTGTTCGGAATGCTGCCGGCCCTTCGCGCTTCCCGGCTCGACCCGGTGGAAGCGCTCCGGTTCGAATGAAGCCTGACAGCCGATGATCGAGCCTCTCGATGTGCTGGCTGTGATGGCTCACCCCGACGACGCCGAAATCTTCTGCGGCGGTGCGCTGATAAAGTCGGCGGAAGCTGGGCAGCGAACTGGTGTGCTCGACCTGACCGCCGGTGAAGCGGGGTCGCAGGGGACAGTCGAAACCCGAGCCAGGGAAGCTTCGGAAGCCGCCGCGGTGATGGGGTTGGCTGATCGCCGGTGTGCCGGCCTCGCCGACTCCGGGCTGGTGAACGATCAGGGATCAAGGCTCGTGGTCGCAACGATGCTTCGGACACTCAGGCCCCGGGTTGTCGTGACGCACTGGACCGAGGGACGGCATCCGGACCATCGGGCGGCGGCGTCCCTCGCGCGCGATGCGAGCTTCCTGGCCGGGCTGAAGAAATTCCCAGCCGCCGGGACTCCGCACCGTCCGGACAAGGTCGTCTACACCCTCGCCTTCCGGGAGGATCCGGTCAAGCCGACTTTCGTCATCGACATCACGAATCAGATGGAGCGGAAGCTCGAGGCCCTCTCGGCCTACGGCTCTCAGTTCAGAGGAAAGAGTGGAATCGGAGAGGTGTACCCTGGCGGTGACCGCCCACTCATGGATCAGATCCGCAGCGTCCACGCAACCTATGGCTCGCTGATCAGGTGCGGGTACGGTGAGCCATACTGGACGGAAGAGACAGTCGAGGCCGCTACCCTGGGAACGCTCTCCGTCATGAGCTTCTGACGGAACGCGCCTGACCGGCGGGGCAATCGACGGCCCCGCCGGGTCAGGCGGAGAAAAGTGGGACAGGTGATGAGGGGACTGGACGGAGCGTCCAGGTGCCGTCGCTGTGTTAGACCGACCAGCCGCAGCAATACCCCCGCATGCACGGAATACGTGAACAGATATCCCAAAGCAGGAACCGTTTCACTTTGAGGGCTCCTTCAACCTGTGCCTCCGCTGGAGTCGGGGCTACCGGGTCGCCAATTGCCGGACCAGCCAGTCCAATCACCAGCGCGACCGCGAAGATTTTCCACGCAACCGCGATTGGTCTGCCACGACGAAGGCCCATACCGTGTTTCTTCATTTTCGATAATTCCATTGTGCGGGGTAGTTAGTAGAGCGGGCCGGTATCCTGGCCGCAGCAGAGCGCCCATTCCGGATAGCAGGTCAGCAGGCAGATCCGAATGTGCCAGAAGCCGAATTGGATCTGACCGAATGGATCCGGCATCTGGGCCTGGACCTCCACCAGCGGCACAGGCACCACTTCGGACGCGGCGGGCGCACCCAAAGTGAAGGCGAGGGCCATTCCCACCGAGGCCAGTTGAAGCAGGCGCCGCCGGCCCCAGCTTTGTCTATCGTTTTTCGTATACATGTCGATACTCCTTGTCTTGTTTGATGAGTCTGATGCGCTCTGTGCGCGATCAATCACTGTCCAGTCTTATCCAGCAACCAATGCTCTGCCGCCTGTTGGATCGAGTTTCCCATGGAGGAGTCGCCCCCTGAGTGCAGTGAATCCTCGGGAGGCGGCAACTGTACTGCTTCCACCACGCCCATACTGTCCACGAGATAGAAGGCGGAAATCGACCCGGCTCCGAAGTTCCGCTCGTGCTCGGCCGGAGTGGTCGCGGCGACGCGCGCGGAGATGCGCTGCGCCTCCAGAAATCGACCGACCATTCCCTGGTCTTCCACTCCCAGCTCCGAGACTGCTAACACTACGGTCTCGAATCTGTCACCGTACCTGCGTTGGAGTGCTCTCACTGAGCGTGCCGGATCGGTGAGACTGCACCCCAGGCATTCTGCCGCTTGGAACACCCACACCAGGGCTGGTCGGCTACCGGACAACACCACGCCGGAGATCGTATCTCCCACGGCCAGGGGGACCCGCCTGCCGCTATCCGCACGGCAACCTGCCAGAGCTGCGGCACAGCACACCACTACCATCGCGGCGGGGGTCGGCCATGCCGCCCTAGCCATCGGACTTGCGCCGCGCTACGAGCCATTGATTGGGCAGCACCGAAGCCGGGTCATCAAAGTAGAAGACACCCTGATCGACCGTGAGCAGGCGAGGCATGTTGGTGGCTTTCCAGACGGTCGCTCCCTGAGGGTCAAGGATCAAGACGTCCCAGACGGCACCGAATTCCCGGGTCTGCACGGACACGACCACCTTCTCGCCACTGTCCATGACAAACGCCTTGTACACCTGCGTCATCGAGTCGAAGGCGCGCTGGATCTCCCTGGGATCTGTCACGTTGCCGCCGCTCATGGGAAGTTCACCCATCGGTCGGGCAAGAGACAGCGGCGAGGTCGCGAGACGCTCCCCTGTCCGGTCGAACTTGTAGAGCGTATCCGATAGAGCCCAGACGGCCCAGATCGTGTCGCCGTCCAGCGTAGCGCTCGCAGCGGTGAAGCTTGTGGCAAAGGGTAGAGCGGCTTCGGGAACCCCCATGGGGAGGAAGCTGCGCTCGATCTCGCGAGACTCGCGGTTCCAGATATGCAGCAGCTTCGGGCGCTTCTCGGAAGGGTCGGCCCCAGCCAGCAGGTAGCGGCCATCCCCCAGGTCCTGTGCACTCATGGCTCCGGGAACCGGCGACGCGATCACCTCGGGCGCGGAATCGCCGCTGGCGGCGAAGAATGTCATCCGCTGCGACATGACGTCGGCTACCACAACCTCTCCGTTTCCCGCTCGGTGCGCTGTCATGGGGAAAAGAAACTCTCCCGGTCCCTCGCCCTTGGTCCCCAGAATCCCCAGCAGGCTCCCATCGGTGCCGAAGAGGTTGATCTGGGCTTCCATGGGTTCCGTGACCACCAGGAGGCCGGTGTTGTCCGATGTCACCATCGGTTGCACCACCATGGCCTGGTCGTTCTCCTCCAGCGTCAGATTGCGCAGAACCTCGAACGCTTCCGCAAAGACATCCATGTCGACCGGTTCCCGGTCGGCTTCGCTCGCAAGGGGGCTCGACGCATCCGGAGTCGTACTGGAGCCGTCGGCAACGGAGCCACAGGCCGGCACCGACGCAACTAGAATCGAGAGGAGAGCCCGTCCAGTGATTTCGACACATGACAACCCGATGCGGGCTGCCGGGCTGGCTTTGGTTTGCTGGCGTCTTCGTCCACGATTCCTGGTCATTGGTGACTGCTCCCTCGATAGGTCTTCTCGAGATACGCATCTCGATTCGCGCACCTGGATACCTCGTCCCATCGGCGCTGGTAACACGCGGGGTCGAGTTTTGGCACGCGGAAGGTAGACAGCACCGGCGGGCGTTGGGATAGCTGGATGGGACAACTTCTCGGGCCTGCGCTGTAGCAACACCGCGTGACCCGGTGTTGACGAGACGGCGGTCGGGTCAGACCGGGACGCCCTGCTCCCGCAGCCAGGATTCCATCACCCCCCGGATTTCGGCCAGTCGCGCCGGGGAACGAGCTTCGTATCTCGCCACCACCACGGGCTGGGTGTTGGACGCTCGCACCAACCCCCAGCCGTCCCCGAAGAGAACGCGCACGCCGTCAACGGCGACGACCTTGTAGCGGGCACCGAAGTGTTCGCGCGCGCGCTCCACCAGGTCGAACTTCTCTTCCTCCGCGACCTCGATGCGGAGTTCGGGGGTGGACACGTACTCGGGAAGGGCAGCAGTCATCGCCGAGAGCGGACGCTCCGACGATGCGACCAGTTCGATCAGGCGACAGGCTGCGTACAGCGCGTCGTCAAATCCCAGGTAGCGGTCCGCAAAGCATATGTGGCCAGACAGCTCTCCGGCGATGCTCGCCCCCTGTTCCTTCATCTTTTCCTTGATCAGCGAATGCCCCGTCTTCCACATGACGGGCACTCCGCCCGCGCGTTCGAAGACCTCCGGCAGCACCTGCGAACACTTCACATCGAACACGAGCTTCTCGCCGCGTTCCCCGCGGCGCAGCACGTCGAGGCCAAAGAGAAGAAGAAGGATGTCCCCCCTGACGATGGCGCCCTGATCGTCCACCGCGCCGATCCGGTCCGCATCACCATCGAAGCCAATCCCCAGGTTCGCCTCGCGGCGCCGGACTTCGGCGACGAGATCCTGCACGTATTCGTCGACGGTGGGGTCGGGGTGATGGTTGGGGAAGGTGCCGTCCGACTCGCAGTACAGTGGAATCACCTGTGCGCCAATGGCTTCCAGCAGCTCTACGGCGACCAGCGAACCGGTTCCGTTCCCACAATCGACCACCACTTTCAACGGGCGTGAAAGTGTGAAGCGCCCGGCCACGTCGGCCACGTAGGCAGGGAGCACGTTGCGGCGTTCCAGGCGACCCGCTCCGACTGCGAAATCGTCCTCCCGAATCCTGCGGAGCAGACCCTGAATGACCTCGCCGTAAACGGACCCGCGCGCCATGGTCATCTTGATGCCGTTGTATTCGGCCGGGTTGTGCGACCCCGTGATCTGCACCGCCCCGTCGGCCGCGAAATGATGCTCGCTGAAGTATGCGACCGGTGTGGGCACCGTGCCGAGTGCGATCACATCACACCCCGACGATCTCAACCCCTCGACCAATCCCGCCCTCAGCGGCGGTGATGACGGCCGATTGTCCTCGCCCACCACAACACATGGATTGGGCGACGGGCATCGCCGGCGAAGTTCCGAGCCATAGGCCGCCCCCACGGCTCGCGCGACTTCAGGGTCCAGATCCTCGCCGACAATCCCGCGGATGTCGTATTGCCGGAAGATGTGTTCCCGCAGTGGCATCGTCGCGCGATCCGCTAGCGGCCGGCGTCAGGGCAGGAGTGCAGCCGTCGCACCCGCACTGCCCCCCAATCCCTCGGCGGAACCGATCGCCCAATCGAGCACCGCTGCCGGGAATATGCCCGCCAGAAGGATGAATCCCACGCAGAGAACGAGCGCGACATGGGCGGCAAGTGGGGGATCGGCCGTTGCCGCTACCGCTTCCGCCGCCTCGTCGCCCTCCTTCATCCACATGTACCACGCCACGCGCAGGTAGTACCAGTAGGAGACCACGGTCGTGAGCACCAGGATCACGGCCAGGACCCACAGCTGCGCCTCGGCAGCACCGAGCAGGAGCTGATACTTGGCGATGAACCCGGCCGTCCCCGGGAATCCGGCGAGCGACAGGAGGAACACCGTCATGAAGACGCCCAGCACTGGCTTGCGCCAGCCGAATCCGGCGTAGTCCTCGATCCTGTGGTTCTGCTCCGACTGGTTGCTGATCGTGGTGACGATCGCGAAGGCGCCGATGTTCATCACGGTGTACACCAGCAGATAGAACAGGAGCGCGGCGGTCGCCGTGTCGTTGGCCGCGATGACCGCGACCAGCAGATACCCACCGTGCGCGATCGACGAATAGGCCAGCATCCGCTTGACGCTCGATTGCGCGACGGCCACCACGTTGCCGACGACCATCGTTATGGCGGCCAGCCACCAGAGAATCGTCCACCACTGGTCGTAGACGCCGCCGAGGCCGACGACGAACACGCGCAGGAATGCCACGAACGCCGCGGTCTTCACGGCCGCGGCCATGAACGCAGTCACCGGAGTGGGCGCCCCTTCGTACACGTCGGGGGTCCACATGTGGAACGGAACCAGTGCCACCTTGAAGCCGAAGCCGATCGCGAGGAGCGCCACGCCCGGGACCAGAAGCGCATCGGCGGTGGTGCCGTCCTGGATGGCAATGGAAATCGCATGGATGTTGGTACTCCCCGCAGCACCGTACACGAGCGCGATGCCGAAGAGGAGGAACCCGGTGGCAAACGCGCCCAGCAGGAAATACTTCAGCCCGGCCTCCGCCGACCGGCGGTCTCGCCGATTGAATCCGACCAGCGCATACACGCCGATGGACATGAGTTCGAGTCCGAGGAAGATGATCATCAGGTCGCGCGCCGCCCCCATGAACATCATCCCGATGGTCGCGAAGAGGATGAGGGAGTAGTACTCTCCCGCCTGCAGCTTCTGCCGGGTCACGTAGGCCAGCGAAATGACGATGGACAGCGCCGCGCCGAGGATGAAGACCCAGTTGGCAAAGAGACGGAACCGATCGAGCGCGATCATCGCGGCCGCCCCCTCCTCGCTCACGCCCCAGTAGAGCCACCCGTTGGCGACGGCCGCGAGTCCGAGGCCGGCCAGCGACATCCAGCCAAGCTCCTGGCCGTGTCCGGGTTCGCGGCGGCGCGCCACCCCCATGATGAGCACGAGCATTCCCCAGCAGGACAGAACGACCTCGGGCAGGAGTGCCAGGACGTAGTGGAAGCTGGAGGAGTAGTCGAGGATCATCGTCCTGGTCCTCCCACTTCCGCCGGGTAGGGTGCGGTCGAGGGCCCGGTCTCCGCCAACTCGGCCGGATCCGCAACAATCAGTCCTTCGTCAGGCGGAGTCCCCTGCCCGGCCATGCGAGCCTCCTCCACCCGTTCGAGCACCACATGCACACTCGGCTCCATCCGCTCGAGGAAAGGCGTGGGGTGGACCCCGATCCAGATCATCAGCGCTACGAGAGGTCCCAATACGACCATCTCCCGCCGCGACAGGTCCGCGAAGCTTCTGTTCTCGGGCTTGTCGAGTCTGTTGAAGAGGATGCGTTGCACCATGGGGAGCATGTAGTAGGCCGCGAAGATGACTCCGGTGGCGGCGATGACGGCCGTGACCGCGTGAGTCTCGAAGGTGCCTATCAGCGCCAGGAACTCGCCGATGAAACCGCTGGTCCCCGGAAGTCCGATCGACGCCAGCGCGGTGATCACGAACGCGGTGGCGAAGAACGGAGCCACGCGTCCGATGCCGCCGAAGTCCTCGATGAGGCGGGTGTGACGCCGCTCGTACATCATTCCCAGCAGGAGGAACAGCGCCCCCGTCGATACGCCGTGGCTGATCATGACTACCAGCCCGCCCTGCAGACCATTCACCGTCAGGGCGAAGACCCCGATCATCACGAATCCCATATGGGCCACGGAGGTATAGGCGACCAGCTTCTTCGCATCGGGCTGAACCGCCGCCACCCAGGCGGCGTAGATGATCCCCGCGACGCCCAGCGTGAGCATTACGGCCACCACCGTGGGGTGCTGCGACGCCCCGGGGAAGAAGGGAAGCAGGAACCTGAGGAACCCGTAGGTCCCCATCTTCAGGAGCAGCGAAGCCAGGATGACGGAGCCCGGCGTGGGAGCTTCGACGTGTGCGTCCGGCAGCCAGGTATGCAGGGGGAAGATCGGAACCTTGATCCCGAAGGCGAGCGCGAAGGCGGCGAACAGCCACAGCTGCTCGCGCATCGTGAGATCGGCGGCGAGGAAAGCCTCGTAGCTGAACGAGCCCGCGGCGGTGCTGAAGTAGATGTACAGGATCGCCACCAGCATGAGCAGCGACCCGACCGCCGTGTAGAGGAAGAACTTCACGGCGGCATATATCCGGCGCTCTCCGCCCCATATGCCCACGATGAAGTACATCGGGATCAGCGTGAGCTCGAAAAAGACGTAGAAGAGGAAGACGTCAGTGGCCAGGAAGACGCCGACCACCCCCGTCTGCAGGAGCAGCATCAGGGCGTAGAAGGGCCTGCGGCGCGTCTTGATGTACTCGAATGAGCCGAGGATCGCGATCGGGGTGGTCAGCGTCGTCAGCATGACCATGAAGACGGAGATCCCGTCGACGCCCAGCGCATAGCTCACTCCCCACGACTCGATCCATGGTGTGGAGGATTGGAGGGTGAAGCCGCCCGACCCGGGATCGAAGCTCCACCACAGTCCCAGACTCAGGACGAACACCGAGGCCGACCACCAGAATGCGACGTGCTGCGCCCGGGCCTCGCTGGACGTCATGACATGGATCAGTCCCAGAATCGGGAGCCACACTAGGGCGTGAAGGATCCAGCCTTCGTAGAGGGTCGGGATCGAAGCGAAGAATTCCGTCATGTCGTCATCACAGGAAGACCGCGGCGCCGAGGACAAGGAGGACGCCCAGGGTCAGAACGAATGCGTAGGTGTTGGCCTGGCCGGTCTGGAAGAGACTGCCGAACCATCCGGCGAGGCGGGTAAAGTTGGCGACGGAGTTCACAAAGCCGTCGATGATCACCGTGTCGACGAATCTCCAGCACCAGCGCGAAGCGGCCAGGATCGGCTGCACGATTCCGCGGTCGAAGACTTCGTCGAAATACCACTTGTTGTACAGGATTCCGCGCAGGCCGGTGGGTGCGGCACTGTCCTCGGCCGCCGCGGGCACCTTGCGCGCGCCCAGCAGCCTGACTGAAACCAGGACCACCACGGCCGCGGCCAGAGTCGACACAAGTGCCCATGCGAATTCGCCGGCCCCCACCAGGGGGTCGCCGTGTGCAGCTTCGCCGAGCGCAGCCACCTGGATTGCCGCCGCGTCGTGGGTGATCGGCTCCAGCCAGTGGTGGAGCCATTCGGTCATGGGAAGAGCGCCGAACAGCCCAAGGGCGGATTCGCTGAGCGCCTCGGGAACATTGACCCAGCCGCCAAACACCGAGAGCACCGCGAGCACGATCAGGGGGATCGTCATCACGCGCGGCGCCTCGTGCATGTAGCGACGGGCCTTCCGTCCGAGTCGCGTCTCCCCGTGGAAGGTCATGACCATGAGGCGGGTCATGTAGAAGGCGGTCAGCATCGCGGTCACCAGAGCAACCACCCAGTAGACGGTGTAAAGGCCCCCGAACGGGTTCCCTTCCGCACCTGCCCAGGCCGCCGTGTACCAGATGATCTCGTCCTTGGAGAAGAACCCCGCCAGCGGCCAGATTCCCGCGATTGCGAGCGTGGCGATCCACATCACCACCCAGGTGATGCGCATGTGGTCCTTGAGGCCGCCCATGTTTCGCATGTCCTGGGCGTCCTCGTGGCTGTCCACCTTGTGCAGGGCGTGGTGCATCGAGTGGATGACAGCGCCGGCCCCGAGGAAGAGCAGCGCCTTGAAGAAGGCGTGGGTCATGAGGTGGAAGATGGCGGCGGTGAAGGCGCCCACGCCGGCCCCAAGGAACATGAATCCCAGCTGCGAAACGGTCGAGTAGGCCAGCACCTTCTTGATGTCGTTCTGCTGGAGTGCGATCGTCGCGGCGATCAGCGCAGTGAGTACCCCGACCCCGGCCACGACGGCCTGGCTGGTGGGGGCCAGCGCGTAGAGCACCCCTGAGCGCACGACCATGTAGACGCCCGCCGTGACCATCGTCGCCGCGTGAATGAGCGCGGAGACGGGCGTCGGGCCGGCCATGGCGTCCGGCAGCCATACGTGCAGCGGAACCTGCGCGCTCTTGCCGGCCGCGCCGAGCATGAGCAGCAGCGTGATGGCGGTTACGGTGGTACCGCCGACGGCCAACCGCTCTTCCGCCCCACCGAAGATCGGGACGAAATCGAGCGTCCCGAACGCCTGGAAGAGGAGGAACATGGCGAGGAGGAAGCCGAAGTCGCCGATGCGGTTGACGATGAACGCCTTCTTGCCCGCGTCCGACTTGTCGCGATCGGTGAACCAGTACCCGATGAGGAGGTAGCTGCAGAGCCCCACCCCTTCCCAGCCGATGAACATCATCGCGTAGCCCGCGCCCATCACCAGCACGAGCATGAAGAAGACGAAGAGGTTGAGATACGCGAAGTAGCGGGGATATCCGACGTCGTCGCGCATGTAGCCCACGCTGAAGACGTGGATCAGGAAGCCGACGCCCGTCACCACCAGCATCATGACCATGGAGAGCTGGTCGAGCTGAAGGGCAGCATCGACCTGCAGCGTGCTGGTGGCGATCCAGCTCCAGTAGCTGCGGATCACGGGCTCGTGCAGCTCCGCGCCCGACATCCCGACGAAGTTCCACGCGGCGAGCAGGAAGGCTGCGAGCATCACACCCGGGCCGATCCAGGTGGGAAGCGTGTGGGTGCGGGGACGCGTGCTGCCCGCGAAGGGATCCCATTCCCGCCCGGCCCGGACCTCCGCCGAAGACCGCCTCGCCGCCCACAGGGCCAGGACGCTGTTGGCGACGAAGCCCAGCAGCGGCAGCAGGACGATCAACCCCGGAAGCACGGGTTCCCAGGGCGCGGCCTCCTGGGCCGGCACCCCGGATGCCACGACCGATGCGATGGATCCCGTCATATCACCACTTCAGCAGGTTGAACTTGTCCACATCGACCGTCTTGTAGTGCCGGAAGATGGAGATGATGATGGCGAGGCCGACGGCCGCCTCGGCGGCTGCAACCGTCATGACGAAGAACACGAAGAGCTGGCCTTCGATCCCGGTGTAGCGGGACAATGCCACGAAGGCGAGGTTGACCGCGTTGAGCTGCAACTCGATGCACAGGAAGATGATGATCGCGTTGCGGCGAACGATCACGCCGAGCGTGCCGATCACGAAGAGTACCGCGCTCAGCAGGAGGGCATGGGTAAGCATCGGGCTCCTCGGCTCAGGTTCGCGGTTTGGCCAGCACGACGGCGGCGACGATGGCAACCAGCAGCAACAGCCCCATCAGTTCGAACGCAACGACGTAGTCGGTGAAGAGAGGCTCGGCGATCACGCCCGCGACGCCCTGCTCCTGGACGGCGGCGTCGAGCGCCGCGGCGACCGCGGCCCCGTCTCCCCGCACTCCGGTATCGCTCACATCCAGGAACCCCCGAGCCAGAACACCGAATGTGAGACCCACGACGACGAAGCCCAGCAGGGACCACAGCCCGAACTTGAGATCGGCCCGGTAGTCGTGGCCCAGGTTGAGGAGCATGATCACGAACAGGAAGAGGACCATGATCGCCCCTGCGTAGACCAGCACCTGAATCGCCGCAAGAAAATGTGCCTCGAACAGGACATAGATCCCGGCGACGCTGGCCAGCGTGGCGATCATGAAGAGCAGGCTCGCGACCGGCGTGCGGCTGATGACGACACCGACGGCGCCCCCGAGGGCCACCACGGCGAACAGAATGAAGAAGACCTCTGTCATTCGGAGCGGGAGTCGGAGGGGTCCCAGAGGAGCGTGGTTGGATGATCCTGCGCCATCAGCCGGTCCAGGTCGTACACGAAGCGGTCCCTCGTGTATTCCGCATTCTCGAAGTGGCGCCCGACGTGAATCGCCTCGACGGGACAGACCTCCTGGCACATGCCGCAGAAGATGCACCGGAATTCATCGATCTCGTAGACGATGGGGTATCGGTTGCCCTGATCGTCCTCGCCGCCCACGAGCCGGATACAGTTCGCCGGACACACTGTGGGACAGAGTCCGCAGGCCACGCATTTGGGACGGCCATCCCCGTGCACCTCCATGCGGTGGGTGCCTCGCCAGCGCGGGTGCAGATCGGGCTGCTCCTCGGGGTACTGCAGCGTGACATTGGTCGGGTTTACCATGTGCTTGAAAGTCAGGCTCATGCCCTTCAGCGTCGCACGCATGTACGACGTGCGCCCCACCTCCGGCCGTCTCATCACCTTGACCGAAATCGCCATTGTTTCTCCCTCCCGCTCAGCTTGACCCGGCCGGGCCGCCGGCCTTCGGCCCGACGCCGGCGCGCCGGCGAGCCACGTTGCGTTTTCTGTGGGCCCCACCGATCACCCGGTCGCGGTCCACAAAGAAGATGAAGGCCAGGGTCGTTATCCCGCTTACCAAGGTCAGCACCCCGCCGTACAACAACCCGAACGGCACTCCGAGCTGCTCCAGAACCAGCATGGTCCCCGCAACCAGCATGATGTACCCGAGCGCGCCCGGCAGCATGACCTTCCATCCGAGGTGCATCACCTGGTCGTAGCGGAACCGCGGCAGCGTCCACCGGATCCAGATGTACAGCAGCAGAAAGAATCCCGTCTTGGCGCTGAACGCCGCCAGGGTAAGCAGTGTGATGAGCACGCTCGGCGTCGCGGGGATCGGCGCCCCCGCCGCGTCGAACCCCCTGATCCACCCCGTCTCGTGGCGGAACATGTCGTCGCCGGTCCAGAACGGGATGTCCCATCCGCCGAAGAACAGCGTCGCCAGCAATCCGGACGCGGTCACCACATGGGCGTACTCGGCGATGAAGAACATCGAGAACTTTATTGCGGAGTACTCGGTGTGATAGCCGGTGATCAGCTCCGACTCGGCCTCGGGCATGTCGAAGGGCAGCCGGTTGGTTTCTGCCAGCGCCGAGATCAGGAAGAAGATGAAAGCCAGCGACAGCGGCAACACGAACCACATGCCCAGCTGCTGCTGCTGCCAGACCGCTTCGGTGAGGGTGACGTTGCCGACCAGGAGAAGGACCGCGATTACGCTGAGCCCCAGCGCGACCTCGTAGGAGATCATCTGGGCCGAGGCGCGCAGTCCCCCCAGAAACGCGTACTTGTTGTTGGACGCCCATCCCGAGAGCACGATTCCGTACACTGCCAGCGACGAGAGCGCGAGGATGTAGAGGATTCCGATGGGGACATCCGCCACCACCATGTCGACCGTTCCGACCGGTGTGGGCAGCGGAGCGGCGACGGGGATGACGGCGAAGGTCACCACCGCGGGCATGATTGCCAGCGCGGGACCCAGCACGAAGTACAGCTTCGCCGCCGTCCCCGGCATCGTCTCTTCCTTGATGATGTTCTTGAGGCCATCCGCGATCGGTTGCAGAAGGCCGAAGGGTCCGACGCGGTTGGGGCCAAGACGGTCCTGGATGAAGGCGGACACCCGTCGCTCCGCCAGCGTCATGTACGCCACCACCGCCATGACGACGGTGAAGACGGCGAGCACCTTGACCGCGCCGATCGTGACGAACCAGAAGGTCGACAGTTCGTTCATCTCATGCATGCGCGGCCTCCAGAGCGACGCCCGCGCTGCCGATGCCGTCCCAGGTGAGCCCTGCGAAAGCCGGATGCCGTTCGGCAAGCTCCGCAAACACATCCGCCGCGCTGACCGGCCGGTCGCCACCCTTCAGCGCTGCGATCAGCGTGCCCAGGATCAGCCAGGCCGGCTGCGCCGTCCCCGGCCCGCGGAGTCCCTGCCCGAATCGCTGCACCCTGCCCTGCGCATTCACGAAGGTCCCTTCCTCCTCGGCGAACGTCGTGATCGGAAGCACGAAGTCGGCGTTGCGCGCCGCGGGAGAGTCGAAGGTGCCGAGGTAGATGAAGAGGCCGGCGTTGGCGCCGAAGCTCTCGTCCTGGTCGGAGAGTTCGTCACCCAGAACAACGAGGACTCCCTCGTGATCCGCCGCCCCCTCGAGGCCGCCGACAGCGGCATCGTCTCCAACGCGAGTGAAACCGAGAATGCCCGCCCCGTCCACATTGGGTGCCAGATCGCGGCGCCGGACCAGAGCGGGGAACCCGGGCAGCGGATCCTCGTCCTCGGCTCGCCGCGAACGGAACACACCGCCGTCGCCATCGCCCGCCGTCTCGGCCAGGTCAAGCAGCGCCGCAAGCGCCTCATTGGAGCAGAAGGGAGACGCCACCACCCGGATCGAAGCCCCATCGGCCTCGCTCAACCGTGCGAACAGCGCGTGCAACGCGTGCTGCCAGTCCGCGGCACGCCGCTTTTCGCCGCGGCCCACGGCGGGCGCCTCGATCCGGCCCTCCTGGTTCATCCATTCGTAGTTCGCGCGTCCATAGTCGCACATCCAGTGGCCGTTGACCTCCGGATTCTCCCGGGGCTTCAGCCGCTGCACCAGGTTGTCCCGGGTGTGCAGCTCGATGTTGCAGCCCTGCGAGCAATTGGGACAGATCGAGTCGGTGTGGTCCAGATCCCACGCGCGGGCCTTGTGCAGAAAGTCCTTGGAGACCAGCGCGCCAACGGGGCAGATGTCGACGATATTGCCCGCGAAGGAGGCACCGTCGAGGCCGCTGTCGAAGAAGGTGTCGATCACCGCCCTGTCGCCGCGTTCAACCACCGTCAGCCGGGCGTCGCGCGCCACCTCGTCCATGAACCGGACGCAGCGTGTGCACATGACGCACCGGTCGCCGTAGTAGAGGACATCGCCGCCGAAGTCGTCGCGCCCGAATACCCGCTTGGGCTCGCGGCCGCGTCCGCGCTCACGGCCCTCGTTGAAGACGTAGTCCTGAAGCTTGCACTCTCCCGACATGTCGCAGATGGGACAGTCGAGCGGGTGATTGACCAGGTAGAACTCAAGAACGCCCTGGCGCATCCGCTTGGCCTCGGCACTCTCGGTGTGCACCACCTGGCCGTCCTGGGCCATGGTAACGCAGGACGGCTGAAGCTTGGGCGCGCCCTCGACCTCCACCAGGCAGATCCGGCACTGAGCCGGGGCGGAGAGCCCCGGGTGATAACAGTAGTGCGGCACCTCGGTCCCCAGCGTCTCGGCGGCGTGGAGCAGCGACGTCCCCTTCGGGACCGTGACCTCCCGGCCGTCGATCGTCAGTGTGACCGTGTCGGCTCTGCGCCCGTTATCCGCCATGGGTCTCCCTGTTTGAATCGGCAGTCCGTCTGGCCATCAGGCTGCTCCGACCCGCTCGCCGCGGCGTATGAGGGCCAGATAGTCTTCGCGGAACTTCTCAATCGAGGAAATGATGGGCATGGCCAGCGAGTCCGACAGCACGCAGATGGTCGTTCCGGTCATCTGCTCGGAGATCTGGACCAGCGTGTCCAGGTCGTCCTCGGTGCCGAGCCCGTCCTCGATGCGCCGCAGGATCCGGGTGGCCCAGGCCGTGCCCTCCCTGCAGGGGGTGCACTGTCCACAGGATTCGTGGGTGTAGAAGTACGCCATGCGGCGGACCTGCTTGACGATGTCGGTCGTCTCGTCCATCACGATGACCGACGCGCAGCCCAGCATCGAGCCCGCGGCTTCGACGCCCTCATAGCACAGGGTGCAGGCGAGGCAGTCCTCGGCGCTCATGATCGGGACCGAACTCCCGCCCGGAATCACCGCCTTGAGGGCCTTGCCGCCGCGCATGCCTCCGCAGACGTCCTCGATGAGCTCCATCATCGGGAAGCCGAGCGGAAACTCGTAGTTGCCGGGCTTGTTCACGTGGCCCGAGACGCAGAAGAGCTTGGTGCCGGGGCTCTTGTCGGTGCCCCATTGGCGATACCACTCCCCGCCGTGGCGGGCAATGTGGGCCGCGGCCGCCAGCGTCTCGACGTTGTTGATCGTGGTGGGCATGCCGAATGCGCCCACCGCGGCCGGGAAGGGCGGTTTGATGCGCGGTTCCCCGCGGCGCCCCTCGAGCGAGTTCATCAGGCCGGTCTCTTCGCCGCAGATGTACGCACCCGCGCCGACGTGCAGGGTGATGTCGATATCCACCCCCGACCCCAGGACATCCTTGCCGACGAGTCCCTCCGCGTAGGCCTCCTCGAGCGCCCGGGCCAGCACCTGCGTGGTCTCGAAGAACTCGCCGCGCAGGTAGATGTAGCAGTGCGACGCCCCGATCGCGTAGGAGCCGACCAGGCATCCCTCGATAAGCTGGTGCGGCGTCCAGCGAATGATCTCGCGGTCCTTGAAGGTCCCCGGCTCCGACTCGTCCGCATTGCACAGGAGATAGTGTGGACGGCCCGTGTTCTTCGGCATGAAGGACCACTTGAGGCCGGTTGGAAAACCCGCTCCCCCGCGGCCCCGCAACCCCGACGCCTTGACGTCGTCGATCGTCGCGCCACGCCCGATTTCGAGCGCCCTGGCGATGCCCTGGTAGCCCCCGTACTTCTTCCAGCCCGCCACGGTGCGCGCGCCGGGATCCCCGAAGCCCTCGCTCAGGACTCGCGTCTCTCTCTCGTGTCGGTATGGATACGCCAAGGTTTCGTTCCCGGGAGGGTTTCCTGCCCTAGTCGGTGGTGAGCTCGTCGGTCAGCCGCTCGAGTATGTTCGGCACGTCATCCACCGATACATCCTCGAAGTATCTCTCGTTGATCTGCACGCAGGTCGGAAAGCCGCACGCGGCGAGACACTCCGCCTCGACGACCGTGAAGTTCCCGTCATCGGACGTATCGCCCAGTTCCGTGTCGGTGTGCTGGAGGAACGCCGCGAGCACTTCGTCGGCTCCGCAGATGTTGCACGAAATGTTGGTGCAGACCTGTATGAGAAAGCGCCCCACGGGACGCTTGTTGTACATCGTGTAGAAGGTGGCGACCCCACGCACATATGCGTTGCTGAGCCCGAGAAGCGACGCCACCTCGTCCATCGTCTCCGGGGATACGTGACCGCGCAGCTCCTGGGCGAGGTTCAGCGTGGGCAGCAGCGCCGCCATCGCCGTGGGGTACCGGCTCCGGATCTTCTCGAAGCGCTCCTGGTAGGGCCCGTCGAAGAGGCGTGCGTAGGGGTCCCGCGCGACCAGCATGAACGGGTAGGACGCCGACGTGCTCGGATGTCTCCCCTCGGGGGGAAGTTCGCCCGCGTAGCTGGTCCCGCGCACGTCGTCCTCGCTGAGGTCGAACTCGCCCGTGTTGCCGGCCCAGCCGGGGTTGCGGAAGGGAGCCTTGCTCACCGGTCGATCTCCCCGAGAACAATGTCCAGGCTCGCGTTGATCACGATCAGGTCGGCCATGAGGTGTCCCTCGGACAGTTTCGGGATCGCGGCCAGGTTTACGAACGATGGGGGCCGGATTCGCCAGCGCACCGGTTTGGGACCTCCGTCACCAACGACGTACATCCCCAGTTCGCCCTTCGAGCCCTCGATCGAGAACCAGCAGTCCTCGGCGGGTGCCGGGATGCCCTCGGTAATCAGCTTGAAGTGGTGGATCATCGACTCCATGTCCGACATGCAGTCGGTCTTCGAAGGCAGGGAGATCCGGGGATCGTCGATGTCCATCGGGCCGTCGGGAAGCCTGTCGAGCGCCTGGTGCAGGATATGCGTGCTTTGCCGCATCTCCTCCATGCGCACCAGATAGCGATCGTAGCAGTCTCCGTGACAGCCGATCGGCACCTCGAAGTCGTAGCTCTCGTAGTCGTAGTACGGCCGGTCCTTGCGCACGTCGTACGGGACGCCGCTGGCCCGCAGGTTGGCACCCGTAAGCCCGTAGTTCACCGCATCGTCGGCGGAGATCGCGCCGATCCCCTGAGTCCGCCCGATGTGAATGGCGTTGTGCTTCAGAAGGCCGTCGATCTCGTCGAGGGTGGCGGGGAGGTTGTTCGCAAACTCCCTCACGCCGGCCGTCCATCCCTCGGGGAGGTCGGCCATCATTCCGCCGATGCGGGTCGCCGACGTCGTGATCCGCGCGCCGGTGAGCGCCTCGTGCAGCTTGTACACCTTCTCGCGCTGCTGGAAGGCATACAGGAAGGGGGTGAACGCCCCGACGTCGATCGACCACGTCCCGAGCCACAGCAGGTGCGAGAAGATGCGGTCCATCTCCATGCAGATGACGCGCGCCACCCTGCAGCGGTCGGTGACCTCGATCCCCATCAGCTTCTCGACCGCCATGACGTAGGCGCAGTTGTAGATGAGAGGCGCGAGGTAGTCCATGCGGTCGGTGAGCGGCACGACCTGATTCCACGTGCGGTACTCGCCGAGTTTTTCGAAGGAAGAGTGGAGATAGCCGAGCCGGGGATCGACGCTCACGACGGTTTCGCCGTCGAGTTCGACCACGAGGCGCAGGACGCCGTGAGTCGCCGGGTGCTGGGGCCCGACGTTGACCAGCATGGTCTCGGCGCCCAGCTCCGGTTCGGGTGCGTCGAACGGCTCCGTGGGGCTCGCAACCAGAGCGCCGTCCGGCCCCATCTCGGGAGTGCGGCTGACGCCGTATTCGATCGTCCTAGTCGACATCGTCCGCTCCCTCGGCGTCGTTTTCGGAGTCTTCCGGGACCACCTGAGGCACACGACCGCCGATTTCACCGGGAGCGTAGTAGTCCTCCGGATCCTGCGTCAGCGCCCGGCGGGTCTGCTCGGCTCGCGAAAAGCGGCCGCGCAGGGGAAAGTCCTTTCGGAGCGGATAGCCTTCGGCATAGTTCTCGGGCATGAGGATCCGGCGCAGGTCCGGGTGTCCCGCGAAGCGCACGCCGAAGAGGTCGTACACCTCGCGTTCCAGCCAGTTGGCGCCAGCCCAGATCCCCGTCACGGTATCGATCTCCAGGGCATCCAGCGGAAGCTCGCACTTGACCCGCAGGGCAGCGCGATGAGGAATGGACCACAGCTGGTACACGACCTCGATCGGCCGTCCACCGCCGTGATCCACCGCGGTGACATCGGCCAGGTGGTCATAGTGCTGGTCCGGATCTTCATGAAGCCAGCCCAGGATCTCGGTGACCTGCGCGGAATCCACGTACACGACATCCTGATCGCCGGCGCACACCTCGTTGCGGACGACCCCATCCGGAAACCGCTCGCGCAACGCATCGACCGACGGATTGCAGGGAGGCACCGCCAGGGGCGCCAATGCATCGGCGGCAGCTGCGTCGGCGGTGCCCGCGCCGGCCGCGACGAGGTCGAAGAAGGACCCCTCGGGTACCTGGCCCTGCTTCAAGTCGTGCACTCCCGGCAAGCGGGGATCGAGTGGCGGGGGCGGGTCACGGGAGTCGGTCCTCGGAACGCTGGATTGCGTCGGTTGCGACCAGGCCGCTGACCCGGTTCTGATCGGTCGAATTCCCGAACGGCCCGGTCAGATCGGTCACCTCGCGGTCATCGGCCCGGGGGCGTCCGGCCGCGAGCGGGTCTTCCGCACGGAGGGCGGCGTGGTTGGCGAGGCTCTCGCCACGGATCTTCTCCTGGACCATCATCAGCCCGTAGATCAACCCCTCCGGCCGGGGCGGACACCCCGGGATGTATACGTCGACCGGGACGATCGTGTCGATCCCCTGCACCATCGAGTAGACGTCGAAGACGCCCCCCGACGAGGCGCATGCGCCCATGGAAATGCACCACTTGGGCTGCATCATCTGGTCCCAGATGCGGCGCAGCACCGGAGCCAGCTTGTACGGCACGCGCCCGGCACAGATCAGCACATCCGCCTGGCGCGGGCTGAAGGACATCCGCTCCATGCCGAAGCGGGCGAGGTCGAAGTTGCTGGCGGCCGAGGCCATCATCTCGATGGCACAGCAAGCGGTGCCGAATGGCATGGGCCACAGGGAATTGCGCCGCGCCCAATTGACCACGAAGTCCAAGCGCGTAGTCATGAAGGCCGGGCTTCCGGAGCCAAGGATCCCAGGTGTGTCTACTCCCATTCCAAACCGCCTTTCTTCCACTCGTAGATCAGTCCCACGGCCAGAACGGCCACGAAGAGGAACACGGCTACGAAGGGGCCCCAACCGAGTTCGCGAACCCGCACGGCCCAGGGGACCAGAAAGATCGTCTCAAGATCGAAGACGATGAAGCTGATCGCTACCATGTAGAACTTGATCGAGAAGCGCGCCCGCGTGTCGCCCAGCGGGATCATGCCGGACTCGTACGGCATCGCCTTCTGGGGGGTGGGACGCCGGGGGTTGAGGATGTGCGAAGCGACCGCCATCCCGACGGCGTTCAGGACCGTCACGCCCAGGATGATCAGGAGCGGTATGTAGGACTTCGCCATTCTACCCAGCGTCCCCCGATGGGCTCCCCGCCCTCACGACGTTCGCTCTGCGGGCGTATCCGGAGATATCCCGCGAAGAGCTTGTGAAAATTTTCACGAACTCCAGGATCAACGGTGTAAGATACGGGTGCAGGGTGGGAGATTCAAGTTCGGGCGCGCCGGGGGCCGCCCGGGCAGGGCCCGGAGTACTTGGCACCGCTTCGCGGCTTGGGCTACCTTGGCCTTGCCTGCGTCGGCCGAGCTTCAGCCGGGGCCCTTCCCGGGGCCTGAACGCCCGTGCGGCGGGCTAACGCACGTTCACACCTCCAACACCGCCCACAGACAGCACATGCCCGTCAAGAACGACCGCTGGATCCGGAAGATGGCCGTCGACCACGGAATGATCGAGCCCTTCGAAGCCGGCCAGGTCAGAAACGGAAGCATCTCCTACGGACTCTCCTCCTTCGGCTACGACATCCGGGTCGCTCGCGAGTTCAAGGTCTTCACGAACGTGCACAATCTGGTCGTCGACCCGAAAGCGTTCGACGAGCGCTCCTTCGTCAACGTCAAGGACGAGGACTGCATCATTCCGCCCAATTCGTTCGCTCTTGCACGCACGGTGGAGCACTTTCGCATCCCGAGGGACGTGTTGGTGCTGTGCGTCGGCAAGAGCACCTACGCCCGTTGCGGGATCATCGTCAACGTCACCCCGCTGGAGCCCACCTGGGAGGGGTACCTGACCCTCGAGATCTCCAACACCACTCCCCTGCCCGCCCGGATCTACGGGGATGAGGGAATCGCCCAACTGGTCTTCTTCCAGGGGGACGAGCCGCCCGAGACCGCCTACGCCGACCGGAAGGGCAAGTACCAGGGCCAGGTGGGAGTGACACTGCCGCGGCTGTAGCCGGATTCGCGCCGCCGCGCCCGGCTAGGGTTCCGCCGCGGTCAACTTCAGGACATACACCAATACCGCATTGCCGGGCACGCGGCCGTCCGGCGATCCCTGGGCACCGAACGCCAGCTGCGGCGGGATGACAAGCTGGCGCTCTCCGCCGACGCGCATGCCCTCGAGCCCGATATCCCACCCTGCGATGGTCTGTCCGCTGCCGACCAGGTAGTAGACCTCACCGTCGAATGGGCTGACGAAGGCTCCAGGCGAAAACTGGTTGACCGGGTACAAGCCCTGATCGACGGCGGTCGCGTCGTGGAGCCAGCCCTGATAGTCGAAGCGTACCCCGCGCTGCTGGCCGACACGCTCGCCCCCTCCCACCGCGAGGTCTCTCAGGTAGAGGCCCGACGGGAGAAGGGTCATTTCGGTCAGGTCGACGCCCAGAGACGAAGCGAAGACCAGGCTCTCGATGTCGGGGGGACCGGGGTCGAGGGGACCGCTCTCGCCGCCACAGCCGAGCGAGCCAACCAATGACGCAACGGCCAGAAGCGGGACTTCCCGCAATCCGGCCCGCCGAGAGCTCCGGAGCCTGGAGCAGTTCACGAAGGCCCGCTTGCGTCGTGGACGACGGTTCGGGAGCGTATCATCAGGTTGGCCGGGTTGATTCGGTTGACGTTGGTGTTGACCGGAACGGACGGGTCCTGCCAGGATGGAGGCGGCAAGGTAGACTGGAAAAAGTCACGCTGTGCGGCAAGCTCGCCGGGAACAGCGCAACCGCAGGGAGAAGCGAAATGAGAGACGTGCTCGGAAGGTGCGTGCTGGGCGCCGCCCTGTTGGTGCTCATCGGAGCCGGGACGGGGCCACCCCCAGACGACGAGATGGCGGAAGCACTCGTGGACGGATGGATCGAGGCCCTGGGCGGAATGGAGACCTACTGGAAGCTGAACAGCGCCAGGTACACGCTCACAACCGAGATCTGGGATCCCGACAGCGGCCGGCTGCGCCGTGCAAGGCCGCGCTACGTGACCCTGGCCCGGCTCGAGACGGGTGAAGCGGCGCGCATCGAGCGCTGGGAAGGCAACGACTTCATCCAGCACGGCTTCGATGGCGTGCAGGAGTGGGCCGTGATGAACGGCGAGACCCTCGGGCCCGGAGACAAGGACTACGACGAAGCGCGCTACGTTTCCGGCGATGTCCACTACTGGATCGGCCTGCCCTTCAAGCTGAGGGACCCCGGGGTGTTCCTCCACTACGACGGCACCGACGAGGACGGGCGCCACCTGATGCGAGTGACCTTCGGCGACGGCGTCGGAGACCACAACGACACCTGGTTCTACACCTTCGAGGACGGCCGCGCGATGCCAGTCTCGATCGGCTACCGCGAGGAAGGGCGGCAGAACATCAGCCGGACGTACTGGGAGGATGTTCAGGAGGTGGACGGCTACGTCTTCACCGGCCGCCGCGTGCACATCAACGCCGACGGCAGGGTGTGGAAGGTGCTGGTGACGTCGGACTTCGAACTGAACCCGGAGCTGGATCCGGCGATCTTCAGCCGGCCCTAGCGTCGACGCGGCGGCCCGGCCGTCAGAGGCTCGCCATGACGCGGCGTACGTGCTCCGCGCTCCGGGCCAGCGCCGCGCTCTCGCTCTCGGTGAGGTCGACCTCGACGACCTCCTGCAGGCCGCCCGTGCCGAGCTTGCAGGGCACGCCCAGGTAGATTCCCTCCTGCCCGTACTCGCCCTCCAGGTAGGCGGCCGCGGGGAGGATCCTGCGCTTGTTCCTCACGATCGATTCGGCCATCTGGACCGCCGCGGCTGACGGCGCGTAGTAGGCGCTCCCCGTCTTCAGGAACTTGACGATTTCGGCGCCGCCGTTGCGGGTGCGCTCGATGATGGCCTCGAGCCGCTCCGGCACGATGAGGCGCGAGACCGGAATCCCGCTCACCGCCGTGTACGACACCAGAGGCACCATCGTGTCGCCGTGCCCCCCGAGGACCATCGCCTGGATATCCTCCACGCTCACATCCAGCTCCATCGCGATGAACGACCGGAAGCGCGCGGTATCGAGCACCCCGGCCATCCCGATGACCCGCTCGCGCGGGAACCCGGTGGCTTCCTTGGCGACGTAGGCCATCACATCCAGGGGATTGGAGACCACGATGACCACCGCGTCGGGCGCAACCCGCGCGATCTCGCTGCTCACCGAGCGGACGATTCCCGCATTGGTGCGCAGCAGGTCGTCGCGGCTCATCCCCGGCTTGCGGGCAATCCCGGCGGTCACGATGAAGAGGTCCGACCCGGCCGCGGCCTCGTAGTCGGTGGATCCGACGACCATCGTGTCGAAGCCCTCGACCGGGGCACTCTCCCACTGGTCGAGCGCCTTGCCCTGGGGAATCCCGTCCAGGATATCGATGAGTACGACCTCTTCGCACAACTCCTTCTCGGCGAGACGCTGGGCGCAGACTTCGCCTACGTGTCCCGCGCCGACGACCGTAATCCTCTTGGCAGACATCAGTGCACTACTCCATGGCTGTTGAAGTGGAACTGCAAAGGTTCCGGGGCGGCCCGGACGCCAAGGAATCTGTCAGATGCAGGGAGTCCTGTCATCCACCCGTTTGCGAGAGTGCGATGAGCCCCCCGGATCCGACCGACGATCCCTGGACAAGGAGGTGCTTCTCGGGCTTGATCCGCAGCGTCTCCTCGATCAGCGGCCGCAGGTCCTGCCGGCGCCTGAGCGCGTCGCGCAGCGGGGTCTGGATGGTGCCGAAGAGGCAGGGGCGCAGTTGGCCGTCGGCGGTGAGGCGCATGCGGTTGCAGCGGCTGCAGAAGTTGTGGCTCATGGGCGTGATGACGCCGATCGTCCCCCGGGCCCCCGGGAAGCTGAAGTATGTGGCGGGGCCGTTGCCGGGTGGACCGGGGACGGGCTCGAGGGCGTGCACCCTGGAAACGGCCGCGAGCGCTTCGTCGCAGGAGAGGAAGTTCGACGCGCTCAGCTCCAGGTTCGACTCGGTCGGCATGACCTCGATGAAGCGGACGTGCAGGGGGCGCGTGCGCGAGAGCTCCGCGAAGTCGGCGATCTCGTCGTCGTTCTCACCCCGCATGAGCACCACGTTGATCTTGATGGGGGTGAAGCCGACCGCTTCGGCCGCATCCAGGCCCCGCAGCACTTTGGTCAGCGTGCCGGGGCGGCGGGCGATGGCGTCGGCGCGATCGGGACGCAGGGTGTCCAGCGAGATATTGACGCGGGTGATGCCGACGTCCCTCAGCTTCCGGGCGATGGGAGCGAGCAGCACGGCGTTGGTCGACAGGGCGATGTCCTCGATGCCCGGAATGGAGGACAGGAGCGCGACCAGACGCGGCAGGTCCTTGCGGACCAGCGGCTCGCCCCCGGTCAGGCGGAGCCGTTTCAGCCCCATCTCCGCCATCACCCTCACGACCTCGGCAATCTCCTCGTAGTCCAGGATCTCGTCGCGCCGCAGCCAGGGCAGACCCTCCTCGGGCATGCAGTAGACGCAGCGCAGATTGCATTTGTCGGTGACCGAAATGCGCAAATACTCGATGCGCCTCCCGAACCCGTCCACCATCTCCCGGGGAGCTGCGATGGCACCGTTCACTATCGACCGCACGTTCTTTCGGCTCACTTTCCGCACTGCGCCGCGGGGATGCGGCCGTCCAGCCACTCTGCGCCGCTGTCGAGATAGTGCTCCCGCTTCCAGACCGGCAGCCGCTTCTTGATCTCCTCGATCACGTATCTGGCCGCGTCGAACGCCTCCGCGCGGTGTGGCGTCGAGGCGGCGATCGCCACGCTGACCTCTCCCACGGCAAGCGTCCCCAGGCGATGGACCGCGGCGATGCGGTCGCTTCCGGCTCGCTCGGCGGCTTCTCGCACGATGGCCGCCAGCTGCTCCCGGGCCATTCCCGCGTAGCCCTCGTAGTCCATCCCGGTTACCGGGCGGGAATCGTTGTGGTTGCGGACGATACCGAGAAAGAGGGCGACCGCACCGTCCTGGGGATCGCCAACCCGGGTCAGAAGCCGGGCCGTATCGATGGGGTCGGCAGTCACCTCGCTCCAGGTCATTTCACCCTCCCGCCACCGGAGGAATCAGGGCGACCTCGTCACCCTCGGCCAGCACGGTTGTGCCATTCGCGTAGCGGTGGTTCACCGCAACGGCGGCCCGCTCCGGCAACGCCGCCCAGCCTCCACCCCGGCAGCGCAACTTCTCGAGCAGCGCACTCACGGTCGCGTTATCGGGAAGCGACACGACCGTGTTGTCAGAACCGGCCAAATCGCGGTGCGCGGCGAATAGAAGTACGGTGACGTCCACCGGGCGCTCCCGAGGTCAACGCGATCCGTGGCGCCCGCCGGACATATGGCCCGGGCGCGGGTAGGACCCCGATTCCGCCGATTCGGCCTGGTCCAGACGGGCGACCCGGGAGCGGAGGTGTTTCGAGGGCTTGAAGACGGGTGCGGATCGTGCGGGCACCGTGACCGGCTCGCCGGTTCTGGGGTTGCGGGCCAGGCGGGCCTTGCGGTGACGCACCTTGAAGGTGCCGAACCCCCGGATTTCTATGTTCTGGCCGTGCGCGAGCGCCTGCTTCACCGCGTTCAGAAACCCGTCCACTACCAGGGCGCAGTCTCTCTTGGTGACTCCGGGGCCGATAGCGTCTGCGACCTGCTCAACGAGGTCAGCCTTGGTCATTCGCTCCCTCCGGAATCGGTACGCGGCAGCGTGTCGAGTGTGGACAGGTAAGTAATCGGGCCGGACATGCCAAGTCAAGTAGAAAGTGCGGTTTGCCGGGGTCGCTTGCTAGCGGTCCCTTGACCGTCGGCGCGCCCCCATGAGGGCGACGAAGTCGTCGAAGAGATAGCTGCTGTCGTGCGGGCCGGGCGCCGCCTCGGGGTGATACTGCACGGCCATGACGGGAAGTGAGCGGTGCGCGATCCCCGCGACGGTCCCGTCGTACAGGTTTGTGTGCGTGATTCTGAGCTCCGGCGCACCGGGAACTTCGCCTCCTTCCCCGTCCCGGACGGCGAATCCGTGGTTCTGCGAGGTGATCTCCACAGTCCTGAGCTCGTGGTTCTTCACCGGGTGATTGCCGCCGTGGTGACCGAAGGGGAGCTTGAAGGTCTCTCCGCCGAAAGCCCGCGCGATCAATTGGTGTCCGAGACAGATCCCGAAGACCGGGATTCCGCGCGATGCCACCTCGAGAATCGTCTCCCCGGCCTGCTCCACCGCCGCGGGATCGCCAGGCCCGTTCGAGATGAAGAGTCCGTCCGGCTCGAGCCCCAGCACCTCCTCCGTTCCGGCCCTGGCGGGAAGCACCGTTACGCGGCAGCCTCTTTCGGAGAGGAGCCGCGGAGAACTCGACTTCACCCCGAAGTCGAAAGCGGCTACGTGATAGGTCTCGTCTCCGGCGGCCTGCACCACATACGGATCGCTGGTCGACACGCCGCACGCCAACTCCAGCCCCTCCATCTCGGGATGGTCCAGCACCTGCGCCAACAGTTCGGAGGCTGGAACTTCGATGCCGGCGATTCCCCCGCGCATGGCGCCCTGATCGCGGATATGGCGGGTCAGCGCCCTCGTGTCCACATCGTGGATTCCCGTCACACCGTGGGCGGACAGATACTCCCCCAGGGTACCGCGGCTGCGCCAGGAACTGGGCATCCTCGCCGCCTCCCTCACGATGAACCCGGACACCTGGGGCCGCGCCGATTCGACATCCCGGGCGTTGGTCCCGTAGTTGCCGATCAGGGGGTAGGTCATCGTTACGAGTTGTCCGGCGTACGACGGATCGGTCAGGATTTCCTGGTAGCCGGTCATCGAGGTATTGAAGACGACCTCGCCAATGGCGGGACCCGGGGCACCGAGTGTCATTCCGTCGAAGCGGCGCCCGTCCTCCAGCAGAAGGTAGGCGGGTGACGGGTCCGGGTTGGCGTCGCGATCTGTCATTCGGTGAATCTAGTGGAGTCGCTATGTTCTGTGGAAGCCGCCGCCTCGTGGATGGACCAGGAAGGGTGCAAATGTCAGATCATCTGCCGGATGTCCAAATCCACGCCGACGAATCCTGCCTGGGCAACCAGTTCAAGGGACAGGACCGGCCCGGGGGGGCCGCGGCGCTTCTGGAGCACTGGACCGGCACGGACTGGGAGCGCCGCGACATCTGGGTCTCGGACCCGTCCACGACGAACAACCGCATGGCCCTGACCAGCGCGATCGTGTCGCTCACGGCGCTGCGCGGACCATGCCGGGTGCGTTTCGTGTCCGATTCCACGTACCTGGTGAAGGGGGCCTCGCATTGGATGCCCGGGTGGAAGCGGCGGGGGTGGAAGCGGAAGGGCGGCCCGATCGAGAACCTCGACCTCTGGCGCGACCTGGACCGGATCATCTCGCGGCACACGGTAGAGTGGGTGTGGGTAAAGGGCCATGCGGGAGATCCGCGCAACGAATACGTGAACGACCTGGCCCAGCGCGCCGCCGCGGAACTCTCCGAGGCGCCGACTCCGGTGCCGTCGGGGTTCGAGGACTGGCTCGAGAGCGAGCGCGAGGCGGAGCGATACCTCGACTACTTCGAATTCGCCCCTCCGGGATCGTCGACGGAACCGTAGCCGAACACTTCCCTTACGGCGTGGACAACCAGGGGTGCGGCGTCCCGCGGCGTCACCGTGCGGCCGAGCAGCCGGCTGATGCTCGTGACGGGGCGGTCGCTCAGGCCGCAGGGTACGATGGCGTTGAAGAACGAGAGGTCGGTGTTCGTATTGAGGGCGAAGCCGTGTGAGGTGATCCACCTGGACGACACCCGGATTCCAATGGCCGCGACCTTGGCGTCACCGACCCAGACGCCGGTGGCGCTCTCGTCACGCCGTCCCGTGATCGCGAAGGCGCGCAACGCCCCGAGTAGGACCTCCTCGAGGCTGCGCAGGTAGCGATGGAGGTCCTTGCGGTCGGGCTTCAGGTCGAGGATCGGGTACCCGACGAGTTGTCCGGGCCCGTGATACGTGACGTCGCCCCCTCGCCCCGTCTCAAATAGCCCGATTCCCCGGGCGGCAAGCTCGCTTGGCGAAAGCAGCACATGCTCCTCGTGAGCGGACGATCCCAGCGTGATGACGTGCGGATGCTCGAGCAGAAGCAGCGTGTCCGGTATCTCACCTGCCCGGCGCTGTTCGACCAGCCGGGACTGAAGCTCAAGCGCGCGGGCGTACGCCACGCGGCCCGGGTAGCGCACCGCCAGGGTGCGGTCGGCCCACGAGGCACGCGCCAACGTCACTCCTCCCCTGTCAGGCGTCCTCGGGGAAATCCTCCAGGAGCTCCTTGAGCTGCGAAAGGAAGCGGGCCGAGTCCGCTCCGTCGACCAGCCTGTGGTCGTAGCCGAGCGAGAAGTAGGACCGCTTGCGCACAGCGACGGTGTCCTGGCCGGTAGCCGGGTCCGTAACCACGACCACGCGCTTGTCGATCGATCCCGTGCCCAGAATGGCCGAGGTCCCCTTCGGGATGACGGGCATCCCGACCATGGTGCCGAGCACGCCCGGATTCGTGATGGTGAAGGTCGCGCCCTGAATCTCGGACAGAGACAGCTGTTTCGACTTCGCGCGCGTCGCGAGGTCGACGATCCGCCGGCCGATGCCCACGAGACTGAGGTCGTCGGCGTTGTGAATCACGGGAACGATGAGGCCGGGGTTGAGGTCGACCGCCATCCCGATATTCACCGCGCCCCGGTACACCACGTTGTTTCCGGAGATGGTGCCGATGACCATGGGGAAGTCCCGAAGGATCCGGGAACAGGCCCAGGCGACGAACGCCGTGTAGGAAACCCGCGCTCCGCGCTCCGCCCAGCGGGCCTTGTTCTCCCGGCGAATCCGGTCCACCGCCGAAAAGTCGATCTCGATGATGGAGTGGACATGGGGAGAGATGCGCTTCGCCAGGACCATGTGCTCCGCCGTGAGGCGCCGCATCTTGTCCATCGTTTCGACCCGGTCCCCGTCCCGTACCGGATAGGTGGGATGCTCGACCTCGTTGTGGAAGCGCTCCCAGAGGTCGCCGGGAGTGGCGGCAGGAGCGGCAGGGCGCCGCGACGGAGCGGGAGCGGCAGGCGCCGACGGCACGACGGCCGCGGGAGCCGGGGCGGGCGCCGGGGCCGCCGGTTGAGGCGCGGGAGCCGGCGACGGCGCCGCCCCGCCGCGCTCGATAAAGCTGAGAATGTCCTGCTTGGTTACCCGGCCCTGGTGTCCCGTCCCGGAGACCGCCGAGATATCCACGCCCGCTTCCTGCGCAATTCGCCGCACAACGGGGGTCGAACGGGTTCGCAGGCGCTCTTCGCTGGTCGTCGTACACGCCACCTCGTCGGACTCGTCCGCTTTGCTGCCGGTTGCGGCGTCATCGGTCGCCTGAGCGGACGCGGGCGCCGCCTCGGGCTCCGCAGCTGCGGCCGGTTCCGGGCCGGACGCTCCATCGCTTGTCGGCGCGGCCTGTGCCTCGACGGGCGGGGGAGCGGCAACCGCAGCCGCTCCTCCCTCTTCGATGTAGGCGACAACCGTGCCCACCTCGACCGTCTCGCCCTCGGAGACGATAATCTCGGCCAGGATCCCCGCCGAGGGAGACGGGATCTCCGCATCCACCTTGTCGGTCGATATCTCCAGGATCGCTTCATCGCGCTCGACGGCGTCCCCTGGTGCCTTGAGCCATTTGGAAACCGTACCCTCGGCGATGGACTCACCCATCTGGGGCATCGGAACTTCGATTCGGGACACGGGCGCTTCTCCCCACTCTCGGTTGCGCCGCCGGACGCGGCCTGCGGATCCTCGATTCGCCCGGCGATTGGTCTTACTGGTGTTTCAACGTGTTCGCGGCTGCTGAGCCGGAATCAGTACCTGAAAAGATAACGTCCCGCGGTGACCACATCCGCCACCGACGGAAGGAAATAGTCCTCCAGTTCGCCGCTGAACGGGACGGGCGCGTCGATCGCGGTGACCCGGAGGATCGGCCCATCCAGCCATTCGAATGCCCGTTCGTTGACGCGCATCGCGATCTCGCCTGCGATTCCGCCGGTGCGCGTATCCTCGTGGACGACAAGGAGCTTCCCGGTCTTCTGCACCGAGGCCACGATGGCGTCCTCGTCCAGCGGCAGCAGGGTGCGCAGGTCGATCACCTCGGCCTTGATGCGATCCTTCGCCAGTTCCGCGGCAGCCTCGAGACTGCGGTGCACCATGAGCCCATAGGTCACGATCGTCAGATCCTCGCCCTCCAGGGCCGTGCGAGCCTTGCCCAGCGGAACCACGTAGTCGTCCCGGGGCAACAGTTCTCGGCAGTACGGCGCCCGATAGAGTCCCTTGTGCTCCTCGAAGATCACGGGGTTGTCGTCGCGAATCGCGCTCTTCAACAATCCCTTCGCATCCCGGGGCGTGGACGGGTAGACGATCTTGAGGCCCGGCGTGTGGAAGAAGGCCATCTCCACATTCTGCGAGTGGAAGGGCCCGCCGCGGTTCCCGCCTCCGGCCGGCCCGCGCACCACCAGCGGCAGCGGCCCGGCTCCGCGGTACAGCGACGTCGCGATGTAGTTGGTCAGCACGTCGTAGGCGGGTGAGATGAAATCCATGAACTGCATCTCGACCACGGGACGCAATCCCATGTGCGCGGCCCCGGCGGCGGCTCCCGTGAATCCGCCCTCGGAGATCGGCGTGTCGACGACCCGCGAAGGTCCGAAGCGGTCGATGAATCCGCGCGTGACCTTGAAGGCTCCGCCGTATGCACCGATGTCCTCTCCGAGAAGAAAGACCCGCTCGTCGCGCTCCATCTCCTCCCAGAGGGCTTCTGCGATGGCTTCGAGCACCGTTGCCGGCTTGCCCTCGCGGGTGCGGGTCACCTGCGTCGGCATCTCAGTGGACATCGGAAGCTCCGGACGGCGCGGCCCCCACCAGCCCCTCCGGCCGCGGGGACTTGAGTCGGGTCCAGGGGCGAATGGGCGGACTGCCGGTGCTCACGGCTGCCAGAGCGTCCTGAGGGTCGGGTCCCGGCTCGTTGCCGATCCGGCGCAGTGCGTGATCGACCCCCGCCGCGGCCGCCCGTTCAATCGAGTCCAGCTCGCTCCGGGTGCGGCTCCCTTCGGCGAGCGCCCACTGTGCGAAGTCGTCGCATGGGGCCCAGGGATCAGCGCCGTCCCGATCCCGGAGTGCGATCACAGTGGGTCCATCGCCATTCACGGCGCGAAGCCGGGCTTCCCTGGCCGTATCGAAGACGCTGACAAGCGCATCGTCGCCGATCGACAGCTGCCTGACTCCGTAGCCGCGAGCCACGCCGTCGATTGCCACGGGAGGGCGTTGCCCGCGAGCCTCCGGCGGCCCCAGCACCACGATGACCGGGGCACGCTGCGCCGCGGCGAAGTTCATCCCCTCGTGCCAGGCACCCGTTTCGATCGCGCTCCACGGTTCGAAGACAAGTGCGGCGCGATCCTCTCCCCGCTGGGCGAACGCAAGCGCGGCGCCAGCGAGCACCTGGGTAATCGTACCGCGCGCTCCATCCCAGCCGATCAGCCCGCGGCGAAGGTCGGTCCAGCCGATGCCCCCTGCTCGCGCGGACGCCGGACTCGTCCCCCTGCGCGCGACATGACGCAGGAATTCGAGTGGCGTTGCGCCAAATGCCAGCGCGGGCCCGGGCGACATGGGGCCGGGGCAGCACAGGTCTCCCCTTCCATTCACGGCATGCCGCATCGCGCAGGCAATGACGATCGCCCTGATGTCGATGGGGATGTTTGCTTCCGGGACAACGGAAGGCGCCATTCGGCGCAGACCCGCCTCGATCAAACGTCCCTGAAACCCCTGGAAGAGCAGATCATCGACCGTGTCTCCACTCATCGCCCTGCCGGCCGCACGTTGCGGGCCCTCAGCTGCCAGGGGCGTCGGTCGGCTCGTTGGCGTCAGGAGGAGGCTCAACCGGGGGGATGTCCTCGCCGGGCGGGACCTCTTCGCCCGGTGGCACATCCTCTCCGGCGGGCGGGAGCAGCTCGAAAGTCGGCGAGGTCTCCGGCAACACGGGCTGCGGGGTGGATGCAGCCGGATTGGCGATGCCCTCCAGGACCGACGTCGGAGTGGTGGACCGTGAAGACATGATGGCCAGCACCAATGACAGAACCATGAAGACGGTTCCGGCGATCCACGTCGCCCGCGTCAGAAGGGTGGTGGCCTGACGGCCTCCGAGGACATCGGTGGCGGCCGCGCCGCCTCCCATGGCGGCCAGCCCGCCGCCCTTGCCCGCCTGTAGAAGAATGACCACGCCGAGGAAAACCCCGTCGAGGACCAGAATAGTCAGTAGGAATCCGTACATTTCACTTCTGCATCGTTAGCATCGAACCGCCTGCGCCTCGGAAGCTGCCCCGGGGGATGCCCCATGTCAACCTTGATTCCCGGGGATCGGCACAGCCCGCCCGTCAGGTTGTTGCCGCTTCGACGATCCGGGCAAAGACGTCTGCATCGAGGCTCGCACCCCCGACCAGCACGCCATCGACGTCGGACGCCGACATCAGCGCTGCCGCGTTCGCCGGTTTTACGCTCCCTCCGTAGAGTATGGGGCAGTCTCCCAGGGCACCCAACGCCGACCGCACGATCGCGTGGGCCTCGGAGGCGTCGGCCGGGGTGGCGGTTTCACCCGTCCCGATGGCCCAGACGGGCTCGTAGGCGACCATGTACCGGGTGGACTCTCCAAGGGGCGTCCTGAAGGCTGCCACCTGGCGTCGCAGCACCTCTGCGAGTCTCCCGGCCTTCCTCTCCTCCAGCAGTTCGCCGACGCAGACGACCGGAACAAGTCCGGCGCGTGCCGCGGCGCGCACCTTCAGCCCCACCTCCCTGTCGGTTTCACCGAAAACGTGTCTGCGCTCCGAATGTCCGATCAGTACGAGCGAGGCTCCCGCGTCCTTCGCCATCGCGGCGGAGGTTTCTCCCGTGAGGGCGCCGGCGCGTTCCCAATGAATATTCTGAACCCCGAAGTCGACCGGAATCCGCGCACTCTCGCGGGCCGCCTTGAGCGACACGTCCGGCGGGAAGAAGGCGACCTGCACCGAACCCGGTGCGACGTCGGGGCGGAAGGAGGAAAAAAACCGCCGGGTCTCCGCCGGCCCGTGATGCATCTTCCAGTTTCCCGCGACGACCTTTGTCATCGTTCAGCCTGTCTCCGCTGTGCTTGTTCCCGGAGATGCGCGGTCGGAGAGCGCGGCCACTCCGGGAAGCGTTTTGCCCGCCAGAAGGTCGAGGGACGCCCCGCCTCCCGTTGAAATATGACTCATCCGCGCCGCCACCCCGGTGGCCCTGGCAGCCGCCGCCGAATCGCCGCCCCCGACGATGACCGTGGCACCTCGGTCGGCAGCCTCGGCCGCGGCATGCGCCACACCCCTGGTGCCGTCCGCAAGGCTGTCGACCTCATACACACCCATCGGCCCGTTCCAGACCATGGTGGCCGCCTTCCGCGCGTAGCTCCGGAAGAGTTCGATGGTGACAGGCCCGATGTCGCCGATCACATCACCGGGAGTCACGTCGCTGCGATCGACGAATCGGATCTCGGCGCCCGGTTCGATCGAGGCCACAACCGCGCAATCGACCGGAAGCACCAGGCGGGCGCCTGCGAGTTCCATGAGTCGCCTGGCTACCGTTGCCTTTGCGGGTTCGACGAGCGAAGCGCCCGTCTCCATTCCCATCGCGAGGAAGAACGTGTTGGCCATGGCGCCACCCACCAACAGCGCATCCACCCGAGGGAGCAGCGCGTCGATCACGTCGATCTTGCCGGAAATCTTCGCGCCACCGATCACGGCCAGAAACGGGCGGCGGGGCTCCTCGAGCGCTTTGCCCAGCACGGCCAGTTCCCGCGCAACCAGGAAGCCCGCAACGGCCTCGCCGCCCTTGCGTCTGACCGCGTGCGGAAGTCCTGCGGTCGAGGTGTGTGCCCGGTGCGACGTACCGAAGGCGTCGAGCACGAAGTGGTCCGTCCAGTCGGCCCAGTCCGCGGCCAGGGCGGGATCGTTGGTGGCTTCACCCGGGTCGAAACGGGTGTTCTCCAGCACGACCACGGTCCCCGGCGGCATGGTCCCGATCACGTCGCGGACGGGAGGCCCCCCGACGTGGGCACAGAATCGCACCTCGGCGTCGATCAGGTCATCGAGGCAGCGCGCGACCGGATCCAGGGTCAACTCCGAATGCGCCCGTCCCTTCGGTCGGCCGAGATGTGAAAGCACGACCACCTTCGCGCCAGCCTCCGTGAGGTGGCGCACGGTCGGAACGGTCCGCTCGATGCGCGTCGCATCGGCAACCGCACCGTTGGCGAGGGGAACGTTGAAGTCGGCCCTCAGTGCCACCACGGCGCCGGAAAGGGCGTCAGCGCGGAGGTCGTCCAGAGTCTTCTTCACGGCAGGTCTGGTGAGCGGAAGCGGCGAAGAAGAGGTGCGGAAACACCCTGTTGGCGACTCGACAACTCGTCAGTTGCTCAGTGCGATGTGGAACCCGGCATCCTCGGAGTCGGACTGGACCAGATCGGTGCCGCCGGGCTGGAAGCGAATCGAGAACGAGACCCAGGTTCCCACTGGATCGCCCAGCCGGGTGGCAGGCGCGAAGCTCAGGGTTTGCGTGGCCCGCAGCGCTGCGAGATCGAGTTCGCGCACGCCCGATGTGCTTGCGATCTGCGGGAACTCGACCGTCCCGTTCTCCCGTACCCACATCAGCAGCGCCACCCGGCCCCCGATGCCTCTGCGTTGCAGGAGCGCAGGGTATTCCTGCGCCACTGCCAGCCTTGCCCGCTCCACGTCCAGGAGCGTAGGGAGCGTCGCCGGCACCGGCGTCCGGATCGGGCGCTCGTCGGGACTCTCCATGGCCGGTGCTGGTCGCTCCGGGCGCGGTTCGGGGTCGGTCAAAGGCGATTCGGTCATCATCGGCCGATTGGGACGAGGCGGCACGGACCGAAGCGCGGGCGCCTCTTCCACGGGGCTTTCCGGCTGGAATAGTCCAAAGACTGCATCTCTCGCACCTGGCACGGCAAGCGACCCTGAAAGGACCAGCAATACCGTCGCTGCCACTCTGGCCGCCGGCCAGCTCCGGCGGCGCGACCAGTGCTCGTCTCGCAATCGGGCATGCTCCCTGGCCAGTTCGGCGCGCAGTTCGGCAGCGTAGGACTCCCGCTCCTCGATGACGATCTGTCGCAGGTCGCTGTCCAGGCGCCGAAGGTCGCGATCCTCGAAATCGCCTCCACGTCCTCTACGCCTGAACATCTAGTCCGCCGCCCCGATCCGGGTATCTGCAATGGCGGCCCGCAAGCGTCCAAGCGCACGGTGCACCCTCACTGCCACCGCGTTCGCGCTGATCTTCAGCGTCTCCGCGATCTCCATGTTGCCGAGCCCGGCCCCATATCGGAGAGAAAGGACCTCCTGATCCACGGCGCGCAGCGTGGCCGCGGCGTTGAGCAATCGGTGCACCTGTTCCTCGCGGAGCATCCTCTCCTCCTGCGACGGAGCGCGGGACACCAGATCCGGTGCCCGATCGAGCGAAATGTGAAGTGAGCCGCGCCGCTGCAGCGCGCGCAAGTGGTCCGTGATCGCGTTGCGAGCGATCCTCAGCAGCCATGTCCGCGGGGCGGACCGGCGTGGATCGTACCTGGCGAGTGAACGCAGCGCTTTCATGAAGACTTCCGACGTCAGGTCCTCGGCGGTATCGCGGCTTGCGACTCGAAAGCGCACATACCGGTAGACGGACTCACGGTGGTCCCGGAACCATGCTTCGAAGTCCGGAGGGAGTTCCCCCGACACCGCGCGCGACGGCTTCCGCACCTGCCGGGAAGCCGATGCCGCAGGGCCTGATGAAGCTACTGTGTCGACGGAATCAGTCATCATGTGCACACATACGCGTCATGTGACGTCTGCTTTCCACTGTTGCGGCCTTCGCGTCCTTACCCTGCCGCTAGCGCGGACAGAGCGCCTACACCTTGGCGGGCAGTCGTTGTCCAACATACTCGACGAGATCGACGACGCGCGAGGAGTACCCCCACTCGTTGTCGTACCAGGCCAACACCTTGACCATCCGGCCATCCATGACGGCGGTACTGAGCGCGTCCACCACCGAACTCGCCGGCTCACCGGTAAAGTCGGCGGAAACCAGGGGCTGTTCCTCCACCCTCAGGAAGCCGGCCAGATCGGACTCGGCCGCGGCCCGCAACGCGTCATTGATCTGCTCGGCGCTCACATCGGTCTCGACCTCCGCCACAAGGTCGACCACGGACACGTCGGGCGTCGGTACCCGAATGGCCATGCCGTCAAGCTTGCCCTCCAGTTCGGGGAGCACCAGCGAAATCGCCTTCGCGGCCCCGGTCGTGGTCGGGATCATGCTCACGGCGGCCGCCCGGGCCCTCCGCAGGTCCTTGTGGGGGCCGTCGAGGACCGCCTGCCCGGAGGTGTAGGCATGAATCGTCGTCATGAGGCCGCGCACGAAGCCGAATCGCTCGGAAAGCACCTTGGCAACGGGCGCGAGACAGTTGGTCGTGCAACTTGCGTTCGAGATGATGTCGTGCCCGTCGGGATCGTACAGATCCTCGTTCACGCCCAGCACTATGGTGATATCCTCGTCCTTTGCCGGTGCCGAGATAACGACCTTCGCGGCGCCGGCCTCGAGATGTTTCGACGCCAGCTCCCGGGTGCGGAAACGTCCGGTCGATTCCACGACCACGTCCACCCCCAACTCGCGCCAGGGGAGGTTGGCGGGATCAGGCTCCGAAAACACCAGGATCTCGTCTCCGTCCACCACCAGTCCGTCCCCGATGACCTCGACCGATCCCGGATAGGCCCCGTGGACCGAGTCGTACTTGAGGAGGTGCGCAAGCGTAGCGCTGCTGGTCAGGTCGTTGATGGCAACGAAGTCGAGGTTGCTGCTCGGCGACTTCTTTGCGGCTCTGAGGACGTTTCTGCCGATGCGGCCAAAACCGTTGATTGCGACTCGAATGGACATGCTTGGGATCGGCTCCCGGCACAAAGTGCCCGGTTTCAGAGGGTTTCAAGTGAGATGGGGACTGTTCGCGAGAACGCGCAGGCGACAACGGTCGCGGGCTGAGCGGGAGCCAGCGCCTGAACTGCCGCAAGGAGCGTCGCACCGGTGGTGATTACGTCGTCCACCAGGAGAATCCGACGAGCCCGCACCCGCTCCGCAAAGCCCTCCGCCATCACGAAGGCACCACTGACGTTAGCCCGTCGCTGCATTGGATTCAAGGTGGTCTGAGTCCCCTCCTGGCGCCGCCGCTCGAGGCACGGGAGCGCCGGGATATCCAGCGACCGTCCCAGGGCGGAGGCGATGATGGCGGCCTGGTTGTAGCCGCGCCTCCGCAGATTGCGGTCGGACGTCGGGATCGGGATGACGACTTCGGCCCGGCGGGCGGCTCGCGGCGCGCGCCGCGCCATCTCGTCGCCCATGAAATCGCCCACCCCGCGCCACCCCTGGTATTTCAGCGCGTGGACCAGTTCACGGGCCGGTGATTCAAGCAGGCAGGCGGCGCTGGCGGAGGCCAGTTCGTCGGGCCAGTCGGCACACTCGAGGCACGAGGGGGCCTCCCCGGTGCCCATGGGGGCGCCGCAGCGCTCGCAAGCAGGGTCGGGCACTCGAGGGAGGGCCATCCGGCAGTTTCGGCACACGGGGCCTTCGCCGGACCGGACCTCCTCTCCCGCGGCGCCCCCGCACCCGGCGCAGGCCGGCGGGAGCAGGTATTCGACAACTCCAGCCAGGAATCCGCCCTGGGCGTGCCTGGCATCCGCGCGGGTCCCTATCCCAATGCCCGTGTCATCACCCCCCTTGGCGGCGCCACGCCGAACCAACGGGCATAAGCCGCCTCCGCCTGCCGCACGAGCATTTCTCGCCCATCGACCGCGGGGATGCCGAGGCTTTGCGCCTGGCGGCAAAGAGGTGTGGCCACGCTGCCGTAGACCAGGTCAATGACCCTGTGCGGCACCTGTCCCAGGGTAGTCAAATCGATGGGTGTCGTGCGTCCGTGAAGCCCGGCCGAGGTCGCGTTGACAACAACGCCGGGAGCAAGCCCTCGGCAGTCGGCGACGGTCGAGATCCGTTCATCTCCGAAATGACGGGCGAGCGCCGACGCCCGTCCGGGAGTGCGATTGCACAGCAGGACCCGCGATGCACGGCAGGAGTCCAGGAGTGCGAACAGGACAGCCCGGGCGGCCCCTCCCGCACCCAGCACCAGCGTCTCCGGCTTTTGGCGAAGCTCGGCGACGGCGGAATCCCATGTTCCCTGAAACCCCTCGATATCGGTATTGTCACCCCACACCTCCCCACCCTGCGCCCAGAAGGTGTTGCAGGCACCCGTGGCGGCGACGGCGGCCGAGCGCCGGTCAAGGAAAGGCAAAACCCGCTCCTTGTGCGGCACGGTGACGTTGCCGCCGCCCCCGGCCAGCGCGAGATCGCGAAGAACGGGCCCGCACTCTTCCGCGGAAACTCGCCGGGCGACGTAACGGGCGCTCAGCCCTGCAGCGCGGAAAGCGGCGTTGTGGATCCGCGGCGACAGGCTGTGCGCAACTGGATCTCCCAGCACGGCATAGGTCGCCACGTTGGCGGCACCCTCGAGCTTCATTGGTCCGGCTTCGCCACTGTCTCCGTTCCGTCCAGGATCGCCCGCACCAGCCTGTCCAGCTGGTTCAGCGTTGCTTCGTACTCCTTGCGCGACCCCCCGAACGGATCCTCGACCGCACCGCTCTCGCCGGCCATCTCGGTGAGCAGGCGCGCATGCCCCGCTCCGCCAAGCTCCTGGGCACGCCGGAGGTGGTGTGTGTCCATACAGAGCAGCAGTCCAGACGACGCCACAACCTCTTCGGTCAGCAGCGTGCTCGAATGGGACTCGAGATTCAGCCCGACCGATGCAGCCGCCTCCATTGCCCCATCGCTGGCAGGTGCGCCCGGCCACGCCGCGGTTCCGGCCGACCCCACGGTCACATGCCCCGTCCGTTTGTCCGCAATGATCTGGCGTGCAATAGCTTCCGCCATTGGGGACCGGCACGTATTCCCCGTGCAGACGAAGGTGATGTGGACGGTTTGCGTAGTGTCCATCAGTTACTCGGGTTGAGGCTTCGCGGCCCGGAAGGCCGAATGCGAGTGACTTCACCCAATTGTAGCACATCGATCCGGCCCTCCCGAATCAACTCGGGTCCCTCGGGGGCCAGGCGAAGCAGTGTGGACGTGGGTCCCCCGGGGAGGGGGCCCGCATCGATTGTGAAGAGGTCCATGCCACACTCATGGGCCGCGGACCGCGCTGCGCCCGGACTGAGCGCCGGCGGGTGGCCAGGCCGGTTGGCGGAGCTCGACGTCATGGGCCGGCCACACTGCTCCAGGAGCTCGAGGGTCCCTTCGTGACCGGGGACCCGTACCGCCACGGATCCGTCCGACGCCTTGGCCCAGGGATGGAAGATGCCCAGGCGGTCATCGAGAATCAGGGTCAGGGGGCCGGGCCAGAACGCTTCGGAAAGGGCGTGCCCGACGTTATCCAGCAAGCTGTCAACGGTCGCGGCGCCGGGGATCAGCACGACAAACCCGCCTGTCGGGCGCCCCTTCAGGCGCTGCAGAGTGCGAAGAGGAGCGTCATCCAGCAATCCACCGAAACCATAGACGGATTCGGTGGGATGAATGATGACTTCGCCTTGCTCCAGCCGTCCGACCGCCTCTTCAAGTATGACTTTAGACAGTGTCATACAATTCGTTCTGCGATAAGGGCTTCAGCGACAACCACATCTTCCGGACGCGTGATCTTGAGATTGGTGGCCGATGCTTCCACCATGCGAACATCGACCCCGAGTCCTTCAATCATCGAAGCGTCGTCGGTGGGCGGTGCTCCTCCGGCGCGGCAGTGCTCGACCGCACGTGCGAAGAGTTCACGCGGAAAGACCTGGGGCGTCTGGGCATACCATACCGTGCGGCGGGGCGGTGTCTCCACGATGGCGCCCTGTTCGGTGACCCGCTTGACCGTGTCAACCGCGGGGATCCCGGCTACGGAGCTGATTCCCGCAGCCGCAAGGCGAAAGCACGCGTCGATCGCCGGGGGTGGCGGAAACGGGCGAGCTCCGTCATGTACCGCGATCACGGTCGCATCCGACTTCAGGCAATCGAACGCGTTCGAGACCGACTCGAAGCGGCTCCTGCCGCCGTGTACGGCGCGCACGCGTTTGTCGCGACCCAGGCGATCGCCAAGGCCGTGGGTCCCCAGGGCCACCACCACTTCCACCACGTCATCCCGAGCCAGGAACGGAGACAGTGCCCACTCCAGAACGGTGCGGCCCCCGAGCTCCAGAAGAGGTTTGCGGACACCGCCCATTCGCGTCCCGATCCCTGCGGCAGGCACGAGCAGCGCCACCTTCGGGACTGCCTGGCGAGGGGATTCGCCAGCCTGCCGCATCGCCTTCACCGGGATGCTTCCGCGGTGTTCAACCGACCATATCGGTCGGCTCGGGCGCCCGCGAAACCGACTCGAACAGCGTGAAGTTCTTGCGGAAGAACAGCTCGACGGTGCCTGTGGGTCCGTTCCGCTGCTTCGACACGATGAGCTCCGCCTTGCCCTCCAGCGAATTGCCGTCCTTGTCGGTTGGCCCGTGATAGTACTCGGGCCGATAGAGGAACATGACCAGATCGGCATCCTGCTCGATGGATCCGCTTTCGCGCAGGTCCGAGAGTTGGGGGCGGCGATCCGTCCGCTGTTCCGGGGCCCGGCTCAGCTGACTGAGCGCAATCACCGGAATCTCGAGTTCGCGGGCAAGCGCCTTCAGGCCGCGGGAGATCTCGGACACCTCCTGCACGCGGTTCTCTTTCCTGGCCCCGCCGGTCATCAACTGCATGTAGTCCACGATCACGAGGCCGAGATCCTTCGTCTCGGCTTTCAGGCGCCTGGCCTTGGCCTTCATCTCCAGGACGTTGCCCGTGGCGGAGTCGTCGATCCAGATCGGCGCCGTATTGAGGTGCCCCGCCGCCTGTGCAAGCCGCTGCATCTCATTCGGTTCCAGTCTGCCCCTCCTCAGCCTCTGGGCGTCCACCCGCCCCTCGGCGCACAGGAGACGCTGCACGAGCTGTTCCTTCGACATCTCCAGGCTGAAGATCCCCACCGGTACGCCCAGCTCAATGGTCACGGTCTGAGCTACGTTCAGCACCCACGATGTCTTCCCCATCGAAGGCCGTCCGGCCACAATCGCGAGATCGCCGGCCTGAAGCCCCGTCGTCATCCGGTCGAGATCCGCGAATCCCGTGGCCAGCCCCGAGATCTCGCCCACGGTCTCCTGCAGTTTGTCGATATGCTCGAAGGTCGACCACAGCACCTCCTTGATCCAGACGAACCCTTCCCGGCCCCGCGATTGCGACACGTTGAACACCCGCTGCTCCGCAAGATCCAGGATCTCGTGGACGGGCGTTTCCCCGGGCTCGTAGACATGGCGAACGATCTCCTGCCCCGCATCGATCAGCCTGCGCAGGAGGGCCTTCTCCTGAACGAGGCCCGCGTGGTATTCGATGTTCGCGGCGGTGGGGACCGCATCGAGGAGCGAAGCCAGGTATTCCCACCCGCCACTGCTCTCCAGCTCGCCCACCGCCTTCAAGTCCTCCGACACGGTGATCGGGTCGATGACCTTGCCCCGCTCGAAAAGCCGGGTCATCGCGCGGAACATCCGCCGGTGAGCCTCGCGGTAGAACATGGAGTCGTCCACAACATCGACGACCCGGGCCATCGCGCTCTCGTCGATCAGGACGCCGCCCAGCACGGCCGCCTCGGCTTCCGGGGAGAACGGCGGTTGACGGTCGTACCGGGGTGATTCCGGGGCCGACTGGAGTGGAATGGGTTCGCTCACTTGGTTCTTCCTCAGCAAATCCCCGGGGGCTGCGCCGACGGTGTCAGGCTTCGTCCAGCACCTGGCGGAGCAGTTGAAGGTCGTCCCAGCAGAGCCGGTTCCAGCCGGGATTTCTCAGCAGGGCCGCGGGGTGGTAGGTCACGACGAGGGGGACACCCTGGTAACTGTACACCTTGCCCCGCAGCTTGCCTAGTGGCCGGGTGACGCCGGTCAGCCACTGCGCCGCGAAGGAGCCCACCGCCAGGAGCACTTCGGGGGCTACCAGTTCGATCTGGCCCTTGAGGAGGGGCGCGCAGGCATCGATCTCATCGGGCAGCGGATTCCGGTTCCCCGGCGGTCTGCACTTGAGCACGTTGCAGATGTAGACGGAGTCCCTCCGGGACAGACTCACCGAGGCGAGCATGAGATCGAGAAGCTTCCCGGCCTGACCGACGAAGGGGAGTCCGGTCGCGTCCTCCCGAGCCCCCGGCGCTTCGCCCACGACCATCAACCGCGCCGCAGGGTTGCCATCCGAAAAGACGACGTGCCGACGGCCCTCCGACAGGCGGCAGCGCGTGCAGGCCAGCGCCGTTTCACGCAGCGCATCGTAGCCCTGGGAAGCGGGGCCGTCTTCGGCCGCCGGAGGGGACGCCACGTTCGCCGTTGGGGTCGGGGGCGCGGTGGCAGGACGTCCCGTCGCGCGCGATGATTTCAGCATCGCCATCAGTTCGCCCGGCTCGATCTGGTCCGCAACGACGCCTGGCTCCCCTATTCGCCTGCGCTGGTGCAGGTAGGCAGCAAGCCGAGCGGCGCCGGAGCTCACCCCGCCCCACCCCGCCGCAGCCGCGCCTCGATCGCCTCCAGGATCTCCCACGCGACGGCGGACTTGGCCATCGTGGGCAGTTCGCGGGGCGGCCCGCCGGCCTCCAGAATCGTCACGCGATTGGTATCGGCCTCGAAGCCGGCCCCCCGCTCCCCGGCCGGGTTGGCCACGATCAGGTCGAACCCCTTTGCGGCCAGCTTCTTGGCCGCGCGGGCCACCAGGTCGGCGGTTTCGAGCGCAAAGCCGACCGCGACGCTTCCCGCCTTCATTCTCCCGGCCGACTCGGCAGCGATGTCCGGGTTGGCCACGAGTTCGAGGCCGATTTCGTCACCGATCTCCTCGCGCTTCATCTTCTCCGATCGGGGCAACCGCGGCCGATAGTCGGCCACTGCAGCCGCATGAATCGCGACATCGGCGCCGCCCACCCTGGCCAACACCGCCTCGCGCATCTCCAGTGCCGTTTCGACCCCGACCAGATCGACCCCGCAGGGTGCGGGCACTGCAGACGGCCCCGAGATCAGCGTCACGTCGGCGCCCCTGAGCCACGCCGCCCGCGCCAGCGCGTATCCCATCTTGCCGGACGAACGGTTCCCCAGGTAGCGAACCGCGTCGACGGGCTCCCGCGTCCCGGCGGCGGTGACGAGCACCCGCGCTCCCGCCAGCGTCCCCCCACCCCCCAACACCCTGCCCACCGCATCCACAACAGCGGAGGGGTCGGCCATCCGGCCCGGGCCGCTCCCCTCGCCCGCGGCGAGGCGCCCTTCGGCGGGACCGATCCGGTGGTAGCCCAGGCTGTCCTCCAGAAGAGCGAGATTCGCCGTGGTCCGGGGATGCGCAAACATGCGGTCGTTCATGGCGGGGGCGATGACCACGGGCGCGTCCGCAGCCACCAGCACCGTGGTCAGGAGGTCGCTCGCCCGCCCCGCTGCGGTCCGCGCGATGAAGTCGGCCGTCGCGGGGGCGACGCATACGCAATCCGCCTCACGGGCCAGAGAAATGTGGAGGGCCGCCCCACCCGCCGCAAAGATGTCGGTGAGGGGACCGCGACCGGTTACCCCCTCGAACGAGAGCGGAGCCACGAACCTGCTGGCCGATTCGGTAAGGACAACGTCGACGGCAGCCCCGAGAAGGGTCAGGTCACGGGCGATCTGGACGGTCTTGTAGGCCGAGATTCCGCCGCAAACACCCAGAACGATCCTGCGGCCCTCCCACGGTGGTCCTGGCGAGCGTGCGTCCGCCACGGGATGGAGACCGCCACTGCGGCGCGAGTGCGGACCCGCCGAATGTCGGGCGGCGGGGCCCGGAGCGTCGGAACCGGGGCCGCCAGGGGTCATGCCCGGTTATTCCGCTTCCGGACGGCGGCGCCTGACCAGGCGGTATTCGACCTGACCCGAAGTGATCGCCTCGAGTGCCCGGGTGGACAGCTTCTTTTCGTGCTCCAGGGCGAGAGCTTCCTTGGGAAGCAGGTTCAACTCCCGTGCATACTTGGCGGCCACGAGCACGCCCAGATACTTGCTCTGATTGTTTTCGGCGATCTCGTCGGGGGTGAAAACTCTCATCTCTTCTCCTTAACGGGTCATGCCGTCGTCGCAGATGTCCTCCAGGCGCGCGATCTCACCGCGTGCGCCGTCGGCCAGCCTCCTGCACAGTGAATCCAGGTCGTCCGGGCAGCTGGGATGGCCCTCGGCTCCCCGGGCAATCGCCAGAATCTGCTCAACGGCCAGATCCAGATCCTCGTTGACAATGAAATCCTTGAAGGACGGTGCGGCCCGCAACTCTCCGAGCGCCGTCCGCAGTCGGCGCAGAATCTGCCGGGGCGACTCCGTCCCCCTGTCCACCAGGCGCCCGATCCATCGGTCGGGGTCCGGGGGAAGAATGAAGATAACCAAGGCCGAGGGAGCGTGCTGGATCACCTGCATGGCTCCCTGAACATCGATGTCCAGCACGGGGACCGGCCCCGGTTCGGCATCTCCGGAGAGATTGCGGATGGGCGTCCCGTAGTGCTCGCCATGAACCTCCGCCCACTCGACCAGTTCTCCCGCGGCCATCATCGCCTTGAATTCGTCGCGCGTTACGAAGTGATACTCACGGCCCTGGCGCTCGCCGGCTCTGGGCTTGCGGGTGGTCGCCGACACGGAAAGGACGAACCCGTCGGGGTGTTCACGAACGAGGCGGGCGGCGATGGTCGTCTTTCCCGCACCCGATGGGCCCACCAGGACAAGGAGTTCCACCCTCACTCCACGTTCTCCAGCTGCTCCCGCAGCCGCTCCAGTTCCTCCTTGATCGCGACCGCGGACGCCGAGATGGCAGGGTCGTTAGCCTTCGCGCCCAGGGTATTCGCCTCCCTGTGCATTTCCTGCACGACGAACCCCAGCCGCTTGCCCGCCTTGCGTTTGCCGTGCTTCCCTCCCTCGTCGAGACTCTCGAGGAAGAGGGTGACGTGGGAGCGGAGCCGCGCCAACTCCTCGGCGATGTCCCACTTCTCGGCAAGGTACGCGATCTCACGCGCCAGCCGGTCCTCGTCCACCTCGACCGCCTCGGTGAGAACCGCAACCCGCTCCCGCAACCGGTCACGCTCGCGCAGGAGTCGCCGGGGCGCCCTGATTTCGACGGCGTCGACCTCCTCGACGATCGAGGCGACGCTGCTGCGCAGGACCTCCTCCAGCCGGCGCCCTTCGCTCTCGCGCATCGCAACCACCCCCGCAAGCGCCTCCGCGATGCACTCGCCAAGCCCCACTTCGTCCGGTCCGGCGTCCTCGGCGGGTATTCCCCGGGACCGCAACACGCCCGGCAACCCCGCCAGCGTGTTGATGTCGAGACGTCCCCCCACCTCCAAGGCTTCCCCAGCGCTGGTCAGCAGGTCGACGTACCGACGCGCCCTGTCCATGTCCAGTCCGGGCATGGCAGCGTCTTCCTCGCTGTTGTCCTCGCAGGTGACTGCCACCGACACACCTCCCCGAGCCAATCCCTCGCGCACCCGCTCCAGGACCTGCGGTCTCACGCTCTCCCACCCCCGGGGCAGGCTGGCCGAAACGCTGAGGTGGCGCTGGTTCCCCGTCCGGATCTCGGCGCGCAGGATCCTGCCGTCGGCCAACTCCACCTCAGCCGCGCCGTAGCCGGTCATGCTGCGTATCATCTCACCTCCACTTCAGTTCCAGAATGTCCACCGGACTCCGTAGAAGCTTCGGGTCCCGGGCAGGAGCCGCCCCGGCACATCCTGGTTTTGGCGCCTGAGCGTGAGATTCTCAACGGTCGCAAAGATACTGAGGGTCAGGAAGCGCATCTGCAGCCGGAAGTACCAGTTCTGGTAGAACGGGACGATGTCGGGCACCAGTTCGGGTTCGTCGTCGAACCCGTGGGCGTAAACACCGCCTCCCGGCAGCATGGCGCCGGTCGTATCCGGCTCGGGCGGCACGCCCAGCGGCACGTTCATCGGCGAGCGTCCCTGAGCGCCCAGATCCACCCAGAGTTCGAAATTGCCACTCTCGCGGAAGACTCTGTGGAAGGACAGGCTGCCGCGGTAGATGTGGTCGGGGAAGTAGAGCGCCTCCACCGAGTCGGCCGGCTCCCAGAGCTGCACTTCGCCCACGAAGTCGAGGCCTCGGGGCCAGAGCGGGAGTCGTCCCGTCAGCTCCCACCCCTGCCGGCGCGGCTGCGACAAGACGAGTCCCCCCCGGTCGAAAAGGAGCTGGGTGGGCCAGACCGAATCGGCCTGCGCCGACACGCGCGCTCCCGAGAGCTCGACGGAGCGCCAGCGCGCACGGGCCCCCAGGCGCGTCCCGCTGCGCTCGCTGAAGCGGCTGGTGGGCCCCGCCTCCATCGAGTCGGGGTCCTCCTCGGGCGTCATGGTGGTGTCTTCGGGCTCTTCGGGCAGGAGCGGATTGAGGTAGGGCACCGAGCGTGAACCCCCGCCCCGCTCCGCGAAGAACGCAACGTACGGGATCGGGGTGAACCAGGCGCTCAGGTCGTACCCGCCGCCGGTCGATTCGTCCCATGATTCACGCCGGAGGCGGGCGTTGACGCCCCCCCATCGTTCCGAAACGGCTGACCCCTCCGCCGACAATTCCCGGTCGGCGATTCCCTGCCCGTCGTTGAATCGCGCGGTCGCTCGTCCCCACACCGGCCCCCTCCGGGCCGACAGCCGGGCTCCGTACTGTCCACGCGACTCCGCCAGGAAGGGGAAGGTCGACGTGCTGTCACCGGTCGAAACCGAGCCGCTCGTTCCCCATGCCTCGGTCAGGACCCCGTCGGACGGAGCCCAGACCCCCTGGAGGGTCCAGTCGGACCGGTTGACGGTGCCCGGAGACTCCGTGAAGACATCTCGATCAGCGGCCATTCGGCGTGTTTCGAAGCGGATCCCTGCCGCGTCCCCACGGTGGAGGCTGTAACGGAACCAGACTCCCGTGACCGCTCCCGGCATGTCGCGTCCCTTGGTGTCCAGCCGCTCGATCGCCACCGCGGCCTTCCCCGCAAGGACCCGGGGAAAGGAGAACGTGGCCCTGAGCAGGTTGGTGTCGAGGTCGCCGGTCCCTGCTTCGATAAGGGTCAGCGCCTGCGGGGCGGAGTGTTCATAGCGGAAGAGATGGACCTCCAGTGCGCCCGGGCGGCGCACGACCCGGACCCGTTCCAGCCCGGACACGGGGATCCGGGCCAGGTCTGGCACGGCGCCTTCGAGTGGAAGATGTTCGACGCCGTCATGGTATACACGGATTCCACCCCCAGAATGCCCGATCGGGAAGACCGCAACCGCGGCTCCGAAATCCCCACTGCGGACAGTGAGGAGGCCCGGGATCTCGCTGAGCAGCTCCCACAGCGTCTGGCCGCGCGCGCTCATGAGTTCGTCGCGGTTCCATTCCCAGATCCCTGTCAGGTTTCCCGCCGGCGCCGGGTCGGGCATGGCGGGCAGGACGGGGGGCGGGGGCAGGCTGTCCACCTCGACGGAGTCTGCGACGGTCGAGTCGGCCACAAGCGAGTCGGTCACTAGCGAGTCGGCCACCAACGAGTCCGGGGACAGCGAGTCCGGCACAACCTGCAGCGTATCGGGCGGTTCCTGCGCACCGGCCGGCGACGCCATCAGCGCCAGGATCAACCCGTATAATGGCGTGTGTCCCGATCCCTTCATGCCGTTCAGAGTCCGGCCCTCGCGCGCACCCATTCGAGAAGCAGGCGGCAGGGCGTACCGTTCGGTCCGTCCCTGAGATAGGACTTCTGCGTCTTGCCGTATGCGGTACCAGCGATGTCCAGGTGAGCCCAAGGCGCGCTTCCGACGAATTCGGAGAGGAAGCAGGCGGCCGTAATCGTTCCTGCCGGGCGCCCGCCGACGTTCTTCAGATCTGCAAAATCGCTCTTCAGTTGCTTCCGATAGTCGTCGTCGAGGGGGAGTGGCCAGCAGGGCTGGGCCGCGCGGTCACCCGCGCTCTGCAGCTCCGAGAGGAGCTCGTCGTCGTTTCCCAGCACCGCCGAGCGGTGGTGTCCCAGCGCGATGACGCACGCGCCGGTCAGCGTGGCGCAGTCCACGATCGCGGCGGGATCCCACTCGGCCGCGTAATCGAGCGCGTCGGCGAGGATCAGCCGCCCTTCGGCATCGGTGTTGATCACCTCGATCGATTTGCCCGCCCGGCTCATCACCACGTCGCCCGGCTTCGTCGCCGACCCGTTGAGCAGGTTCTCGGAACTCGGCACGACGCCGATCACGTTTGCGGGAATGCCCAGGTGCCCGATCGCCAGCATCGCGCCCAGAACGGCCGCGCCCCCGGACATGTCGTACTTCATGTCCTCCATGCCCTTGGCCGGCTTGATCGAGATGCCGCCCGCGTCGAAGGTCAGGCCCTTCCCCACCAGCACCAGCGGCGCGGCTCCCGGGTCGCCGCCCTGATGCCGGAGCACGATCAGCCGCGGCTCTTCGTCCGAACCCTGCGCGACCGAGAGGAGCGCGCCCATGGCCTGCGCCTCCATTTCGGCGGGACCGAGGACCTCGAGCTGCAGCCCGACCTCGCCCGCGATTTGTACGGCCTCGGCCGCAAGCTGCACAGGCGTGGCAATGTTCCCCGGCCTGGCCTGCAGGGTGCGTGCCCGGTTTTGCCCGGTGGCGAAGGCGTGACCGACCTCCACGTTCCAGTCCAGCACCTGAGAGGGCTCGGACACCACTACCGCGAACTCGACCCGCGGCGGCCAGTCTTCCGGCCGGGTGCCCGCGGCGGGCGGGGTTCTGAGTTCGTCGAAACGCCAGGACGCCAGCACCAGTCCCTCTGCCGCGGCCTGGATCCATCTCGGGTCGACCCGTGGGCCCAGGTACGAAAGGCACAACGCCAGCGACCGCATTCGGGAGGCTTCGGCCGCCCGGACCGCCCGGCCCGCCGCCCCGCGCACCTTCTCGTCGGTGAGCCCGTCCAGGGCTCCGACCCCCGCGAACAGCACCCTTTCCGGCCCCCGGCTGCCACGCCGGTATCCCAGGAACCGGTCCCGCTCGCGGCCCTGAAAGTCTCCCGACGAGACCGCGTGGCTGAGTACGCCGCCGGTGGCCCGGCTGAGCCCCGCCAGCTCCGTAAAGGGCAGATCCGATGGGACCAGCACGACCATCAGCGGCGTCTCGACCTGCTCGGGTGCCCCCGTGTACGTCTCCAGGCGCATCTGCCCTGTCCGTCCCCCGATCCGGTTACATGTGCGCGACGATGGTCTCGCCGAACCGCGAGGTGGACACCTTCGTGGCGCCCTCCATCTGCCGCTCCAGGTCGTAGGTCACCATGCGGGCCCGAACCGCACCTTCCAGCCCCCGGTCGATCGCTCGCGCGGCTTCGTCCCAGCCAAGCTGTTCGAGCATCATGCCCGCCGAGAGGATGAGCGAGCCGGGGTTGACCCTGTTCAGTCCTGCGTACTTCGGGGCGGTCCCGTGCGTGGCCTCGAAGAGCGCGACCACATCACCGATGTTGGCTCCCGGCGCCATACCGAGCCCGCCGACCTGCGCCGCGCACGCGTCGGACAGGTAGTCGCCGTTGAGGTTCGGAGTCGCGACGACCGAGTACTCGGCGGGTCGCAGCAGCACCTGCTGGAACATCGAGTCGGCAATGCGATCCTTGATCACCACGCGGCCATCGGCCTCCTCGCCCTCCCACAGGCGCGCCTCGGGCACCGTCGTGTCCGCGAAATCTTCAGCAGCCACCTCGTAGCCCCAGTCCCGGAAGGCCCCCTCGGTGTACTTCATGATGTTGCCCTTGTGCATCAGGGTCACCGAGTCCCTGCCGCGGGCCAGCGCATACCGGATCGCGGCCGCCACGTGGCGTTTGGTGCCGAAGGGGCTGATCGGCTTGATCCCGATCCCGCTCAGCTCGCGGATCGACGAGCCCATCTCTCCCCTCAGGAAATCGCGCACGCGGTTGGCTTCGTCGGACCCCGACACCCACTCGATTCCCGCGTAGACATCCTCCGTGTTCTCGCGGAAGACGACCATGTCCACCTTGTCGGGCTCCCGGACCGGCGAGGGAACGCCCGGAATCCACCGAACGGGCCGCACGCAGGAATAGAGGTCGAGGACCTGTCGCAGCGTCACGTTGAGGGAGCGGATGCCACCCCCCACCGGCGTCGTGAGCGGTCCCTTGATCGCGACCTTGAATTCGGTCAGCGCGTCGAGCGTCTCCTGGGGAAGCCATTCGCCGGAGACCTCGTGCGCCTTCTCGCCGGCGAAGACCTCCATCCAGGCGATCTCGCGCGCTCCGCCGTACGACTTCGCCACCGCCGCGTCCACGACATGTTGGGTCGCCGCCCAGATATCGGGTCCGATTCCGTCGCCTTCGATGAAGGGGATGATCGGCCTGTCGGGAACGGCCAGCTGATCCGAGCTGCCGGCGATCGTGTCACCGACGGATGGAACTGTGGCGTACTGATACGAGGACACGCGGTCTGCCTCCGGGTAGCGGGTGAACCTGTGAATGTAGCAGATTCGTTGACATATATTTGCCTGAATCTGTCACGGAATCTGTCAGGGGCGGCGAGAGGGGGCAATCGAACGTTGGAACCGCAGTCGTCTCAAATCCGCTTCCGGCGACACTGGGGGGTCTCGCCGAGGACTCGCTACCAGCTCGGCGAGTGCGATGCCCTTGCCGCCGCGATCCGGGCGATGCCCGTTCGGCCGGAGCTTCAGGCCCGGATGATGGACGACGGCGGATCCGATGAGGCGCGAGCCGTGGTGGAGATCTCACGGGCGGAAGACAGGGCGCCCGTGGGCAGGGATCTGCTGCTTCGCCTCCACCATTTGACCCGAGGGGGTCCGGGGGGCAAAGCGGAGGATGTGGCGGGCGAGTTCCGCACCGGGCCGGCGGCTGCGAGCTACGCGACGCCAGGCGCCGATCAGGTTCCCGAATTGACCGCGGAGCTCTTCGGCTGGCTCGATCGGGAGCTTCCCCCTGCGGGTGGGGACAGCGATCTGGGCAGCGCGGTGATCCGCGCCCTGGTCACACATGCGTACCTCCTGTGGATCCATCCGTTCACCGATGGCAACGCCCAAACCGCCCGGCTCATGGAGGCCTGTGTCCTGCTGGACGCCGGTTATCCGGCCGTCGCCGCCCGGATCCCGACCCGGTTCTACCAGGCGACGCGCCCCGAATACGTCCGTCAACTGGAACTCGCGACTCGGGACCGTTCGCTGACCTCTTTCATTTCCTACGCCACCCAGGGATTTCGGGACGGACTGCGCGAACTCTTCGATTCGATGCGGCGCGCGCAATTCGAGAGCGCCTGGCGCGGGTTCGTGCTCGACTGTTTCGAGGGGCACCCACACCGCAAACGGAAGGTCTTCCGCCGCAGACGCGAACTCATGTTGGCGCTGCCGCTGGAAGGGACCTTCGAAATCGAGGAGATCGCTCGGTTGGACCACCGGATCGCGCGCCTGTATTCGGAGCTGTCTGAGCGGACGCTCCGGCGCGACTTCGACTTTCTGGCGCAGACCGGCCTGCTCACGGTGACGCGCGGACGGTTCGCGCTGAACACCGATGCGCTGCGGTTGCGGTAAGGTTGCCGTTGGAGCGAGCGTAGGTGTACTGTGCAAGCGGGCCCATTCAGACCCGGACCACCATGACAGGAGCCGCCAGATGAGGAACCGAAGCGACGATCTACGAAACATCCTGCTGATCGCGGGCGCCGGTGCCGTGGGAGTGCTTGGCACATTGTTCGTGACGAGCGCCACGGAGAGATCGGCAGTGGAAGCGGACCAGACGAAGGTCCGGGAGCAGGCAGTTGTCGAGGCCATGGAGCGTGCGCAGGAAGTTCGCCAGAGGGTGGTGGTGGGGAGTGCGTCGCGTTCCGAAGATGGTGTGGCCGTGGCGTTCCGCGGGTCGTCTGGTGTGTTGCTCCGCAATCCGCCGGTCATCTACATCGACGGAGTCCGCGTAAACGGAGACCGGGACGAAGCCATGAAAAACGTGGATCCCGATCAGATCGACCGGATCGAGGTGATCAAGGGGGACGCGGCCAGGCAGCGTTATGGAAGCGAAGCCCGGAACGGCGTGATCCAGATCTTCATGAAGTCCTCTGCGGAATCTTCGAAAAAGGAAGACGGCAGCGGACGCTGACCGGCGGCGGGGCAACGCTGACCGCCGACGACGTGGACCGGCCAGGCGACGGGCCGGCTAAACGTCTTCTTCAGCACCCGGCTTCGGAAAGAACTGATCCACGAGAACCGGGTTCCCGTCTGGATCCAGGAATACGATGCTGGCGGGGCCAGTCCCGTCGGGGTCGGTATCGGTCGTCATGTCGATCCCGTCGGCGACCAGCGATGCGCGGATGTCCCTCACGTCGGTGAAGTCGGCTACCTGAGACGTATCCTGCGCGAGGCCCGGGTTGAAGGTGAGGATGTTCTTGTCGAACAGTCCCTGGAAGAGTCCGATGATGGTCGTCCCGTTGATCATCATCAGGTAGCGCTCGCCATCCCCGCCGGTTACCGCAAAGCCGAGCTTTTCGTAGAAGGAACGAGAGACGTCGAGGTCCTTGACGGCGAGGCTGAGCGAGAACGCGCCGAGTTGCATGGGAGGGCCTGGGGGGAGAAGAGATGATCGGAGATGCGATTCCTGGGACAGCACGGTAATACGATTGATCCTGTTGCCGAAAGTCGGCAGAGGGCGGACTGTTCCAGGATGAAGATCGAGATTCGACTGCCCATCCCTCGCTGAATCATGGCTGTGCCGCCCCCCCTCCGGATTCTTGCCCTCGACTACGGCCTTCGTCGCATCGGGATCGCCCTCAGCGACCCTTCCGGCGTCCTCGCCAGTCCGCTCACGACCCTGGAGCGACGCGCCGGGAAGCGTCCGCCGATCGCCCGAATCCTCGAACTGGTCCGCAGTCACGCAGTCGAAGCACTGCTCGTTGGGCTTCCCCTCGATGCCCACGGAGGCGAAAATGAATGGACCGCAGAGGTGAGAGCCTTCGGCCGGCAACTCGAGGAGCGAAGCGAGCTCCCGGTATTCTACATGGACGAGCGGTACTCGTCGGTGGAAGCGGAGGCGCGCATCCGGTCGATCGGGTTGAGGCGCAAGGCGCGAGAAGACAAGGCCAGAATCGATGCCGGAGCAGCCGCGATCTTCCTGCAGGACTGGCTTGACGAACGTCGGGCGGACCTGCGGGCGGACATTCAGCCGGGCAATGGGACAGGTCGGACGTAGGCGCCTGGAGAGCGCCCGCGCTGCCGTTCTCGCTACGCTGATTGCCGGCGCTTGCACCTCCGCTCTGCCGCCGGGCGAGGTGGTGGTTACAATCCCGGACGGCGCAACTTTCGAGGAAGCTCTCGACTCGCTGGAATCCCGGCAGATCATCGGCCGGCGGCTCTGGATCCACGCGTACGCCCGCTGGCAAGGCATGGACCACTCCATCAAGGCGGGCACCTATCGAATCGAACGCGGCGCCCCGTTCCGGCGGATTCTCGATATCCTGACGACGGGCCGGGTCGTGACACATGCGATGACGATTCCGGAGGGTCTCACGATCAAGGGCATGGCTCCCCGGATCGCGACAGCCACGGGCTCCGACTCCGCCGCCGTGGCGGACCGGCTTTCCGGGCCTTCACTGCACGCCGAATGGGGCGTCCCGGGACCTGGGCTCGAGGGGTATCTCTTCCCCGACACCTATCGGTTCGCTGAAGGAATACGCGTGGAGACGGTGATCGCCACCATGATCGACGCGTACCAGGCGTACTGGACCGCCGAGCGACGTGAGCGACTGGCCGCGATCGGCCTCACCGAGGGGGAGGCGGTCACCCTGGCATCGATCATCCAGGCCGAGGCCGTTTTCGAAGCGGAAATGCCAAGAATATCAAGCGTGTATCACAACCGGCTTCGCCTGGGCATGCGGCTGCAGGCCGACCCGACTGTGCTGTACGCGCTCGGGGGGCATCGGCCCCGGCTCCTCTACGCGGCTATGGACTCGGTTGCGGAAGACCCGTACAACACCTACTCGCACGCCGGTCTGCCCCCCGGGCCGATCGGTGCTCCCGGAGCTGCCGCCCTCGACGCAGCGTTGGCGCCCGAGGATGCCGACTTTCTCTACTTCGTGGCGAGGCGCAACGGCGAGCACATCTTCACCCGCAGCCTGCGCGAGCACAACAATGCGCGTCGGCAGGTGCGCCAGGAACCCCCGGACAACGGGTAGCCGACGGGTGACCGGCAGCGACCCGGAATGGTTGCACGGCTCATGACCGGGAGTGAGCTGGCCAGTAGTCTGCGCCTGATCGTGATCACCGATCGGGCACTGGCCGGCCCTCGGGAGGTCGCCCAGGTGGCCCACGAGGCTCTGCGCGCCGGAGCGCCCTCCGTGCAGCTGCGCGAGAAGCACCTGCCACCCCGGGAAGTGCTCCCGCTCGCCCGTCACCTTCGCGACCTGACGCGCTCCGCCGACGCTCTTCTCTTCGTCAACGATCGGCTGGACCTGGCGCTGGCCGTAGGCGCCGATGGCGTCCACCTCGGGCCTGACGACCTGCCGGTTGACGCTGCTCGTCGCCTGGCTCCACCCGGCTTCCTGATCGGATACTCCGCAGACGACCCCGCGGCTGCCCGAGTCGCGGTCGCGCAAGGGGCCGACTACATCGGCTGCGGCACGGTCTACCCGACTCGCACGAAGGCGAATGCGGGCAGCGCCATCGGGGTCGCCCGCCTCGCCGAAGTCGTGCGCTCCGTCGATGCACCGGTCGTCGGCATCGGGGGGATCACGACCGCGCGAGCCCACGAAGTCTTTCGGGCAGGCGCCACAGGATGCGCCGTGGTGGGTGCCGTGATGGCCGACCCCAAGCCAGAGCTCGCCGTCCGCGCGTTCCTCCGCACGGTCACTGCCCGGCACTCATAGCTACAAAACATGAACGCCCTGCCCGGGGATGCTGCTCCCGGGCAGGGCGTTCGCAAGGCAGGCTGGCAGCGACGTACTCTCCCACCGGGTCGCCCCAGCAGTACCATCCGCGCGGCAGGGCTTAACTTCCGAGTTCGGGATGGGATCGGGTGTGACCCCTGCGCTCTGGCCACCAGCCAACGTCCAAGGGCAGAAGGAAGAACAGAACCTCAGGTTCCGTGTTGGAAAACCGTGGAGGAGGATGCTGGTCAAGCCTGTCGGGCCATTAGTACGGCTCAGCTACACGTGTCACCACGCTTCCACTTGCCGCCTATCAACGTGCTAGTCTCGCACGGCCCTTCACGGACCCCGAAGGATCCTGGGAGTACTCATCTTGGGGGGGGCTTCCCACTTAGATGCTTTCAGCGGTTATCCCTTCCCGACGTCGCTACCCGGCGATGCCCCTGGCGGAACAGCCGGTACACGAGTGGTCAGTCCACTC
>LXNI01000005.1_pt1:0-47500 | contig 222876 bp, 214 predicted proteins | sample 809091 | NCBI WGS metagenome assembly LXNI01 (sample SAMN04870527, study PRJNA318959) | sponge metagenome | biome: 01000161; feature: marine sponge reef; material: water | host: Sarcotragus foetidus | place: Greece: Milos, Mediterranean Sea | collected 2013-05-29 | depth 5-7 m
CATCCGCCCCTGCGGCGTTGCTCCTCCTCGCAATAGCTCTGCTATTCCTCGTCGGAGCGCCTTGCAGTACTCGGCGCCTCGACGCTCTCGGTGGCTCGCGGACTTCTGCGACACCACACTAGCTAGCCGCGGAAGGCGCGCACGTAGCGATCTTCCGTGGCGTGCATCTCCTCCGGCGTTCCGCTGAAGATAATCTCTCCGTCCTTCAGAAGCGCGGTCTCGGTCGCGATTCTCGCTGCGGACCGCACGTCGTGGGTGACTACGACGACGCAGACTCGAAGTTCCCGCCGCAGCTTCAGGATAAGCTCGTCGATCCTGCGTGTCGTGATGGGGTCGAGCCCGCTCGTCGGTTCGTCGAAGAGGAGGATGGGCGGCCTGTGCACGATGGCGCGCGCGATGGCGACGCGCTTGCGCATTCCTCCGGATAGGGCGGACGGGAGCAGGGGGAGCACCACCGCCGGGTCGAGGTCCACGAAGGACAGCACCTCGTCGACGCGCTCCCGGATGGCGTCGTCTCCCAGCGTGGTATGCTCGTACAACGGAAAGGCCACGTTGTCGAACACGTCCAGGGAATCGAAGAGCGCCGAGCCCTGGAACACCATCCCCATCCGTTCCCGCAGGGCCAGAGCCTCCGGGCGCGAAACCGCGCTGATGTCGCGTCCCTCGATGAGGACCTCGCCCCGGTCCGGGAGGAGGAGCCGGAGCATGAGGCGCAGGATCGTGGACTTCCCGACCCCCGACCCGCCGAGGATGCAGAGCGTCCCTCCGCGCGCCACCCCCAGCGAGACGCCGCGCAACACCGGATGATCACCGAACGAGAGCCAGACGTCTCGAAGTTCGACGATCTCGGGTCCCGCGGGGCCGCCCGTGTGGGTCCCCAGTTCGCGCCGAATCTCGTCGCGCAACTCCGCCTCGAAGGCTTCGCTTCCCGGCTGCGGTGCGCCCGGGGGCTCGCGGTCGCTCATGGGGGATCGTCGCTCACCACTGGAACATGGCGAGCAGAATCTGGGTGAGCAGGTAGTCCACCGCGAGGATGAGGATGGACGAGGACACCACGGCCCGGGTCGTCGCTCGCCCGACGCCTTCCGTGCCCCCCTCGGCGCGAAGCCCGTGGAAGCAGCTTGTGACCGCGATGATCCCGCCAAAGGTGAAGGGTTTGACCAGTCCCTGAATCAGGTCGATGGGGACGACCCTGAGCACGAAGCCGCTCTGGGCGAGGGTTTCCCACACGGAGTTGATGTACAGCTGGGCGGTGAAATCCAGCGTGAGCACGGCGACGAGCAGCCCGCCCAGGATGGCCACGAAATCGCCGATGATCGTGACCACGGGGAGCATGACGAGGGCGGCCAGAAACCGGGGCACTACGAGTTTCCGGACGGGGTCCACACCCATGGTACGGAGCGCGTCGACCTGTTCCGTGACGCGCATCGCTCCCAGAGCCGCGGCCATGCCGGCCCCCGCGCGGCCCGTGACGATGAGCGCCGTGAGGACAGGTCCCAGTTCCCGGATCGTGCTGGCCCCCACGAGGCGCCCGATGTAGACGGTCGCCCCGAAGCGCTCCATTTCCACGGCGGCCTGCAGGGCGAGCACCATCCCGGTGAAAAGCCCCGTCAGCATGACGATGAAGATCGAGGCCACGCCGATCGTGTCCATCTGCTGAACGACGTCGCCGCGGTAGAAAGGTCGGCTCAGGCAGGCCCTCACGACGCGCGCGAGAAGCCGGCAATAGGCCTCGGCCGCGAGGGCCACGCGGAGCACGGCATCGCGAGCGAGTCTTGCGGCGGAACGGCGAGCGGAGCCGTCGGGCACGGTCTTTGGCGCTCTCCCGGGGATCGAAGTATGTTCGCCCGACCGCCAGAACGCGTTCGAACGTAACATCTCGCCTCCAGTGGTGAGGCGTACGGGCGAGGTTACCGGCTCCCACCGATCCGATGCAAGGCGACCGCGATCCGCGGGTGCGCTGCAACACGCCGGTCGGAGAGGACCGGATGCCCGCCCCGAAAGGAGTCGCAAACCATGCAGACCGGACCGGTCCACACGGATCACGCGCCCGCCGCCGTCGGCCCCTACTCCCAGGGATACTGGGCCGGCGAACTGTTCTTCTCCGCTGGACAGGTGGGTCTGGTCCCCGCCACCGGCCAGATGGTGGGCACCGATGTCGTGTCGCAGGCGGAGCGCGTGATGACGAATCTGGCGGCCGTGCTGGACGAGGCGGGACTCGCCTTCGGGGATATCGTGAAGACGACGATCTTCCTTGCGGACATGGGCGATTTCGGCGCCGTGAACGAGATCTACGCCCGCCATTTCGAGCCCCCGTATCCCGCGCGCTCCACCGTTGCCGTCGGCGCGCTCCCTCTGGGGGCACGGGTCGAGATCGAGGTGATTGCGCGAGCACGGCCGGGCGCTTGAGAATCGATCGCATCGAATTGACGGCTGATACGGATGACCGGGAGCGGATGGTGACTGGTGTCGCCTGCGGTCTTCAAAACCGTTACGGGGCGTTCGCGCGTCCCGGGTGGGTTCGATTCCCACACGTTCCCGCCACTCTCGCGCTCCTGGCCGCGCTTCTCGGTGGTGCCGCCTGGGCCGCGTCGCCGCTGCACGCGCAGGATCCTCCGCCCCCCGTGGCCGCCCCCGACTCGACCGCCGCGGAAGAGGTCGCCGTCGCGGACACGACGGTCCGGGAGCCCCCGATCTCTCCGCTCGGCGCCTTCGGGCGTTCCCTGATTCTCCCGGGCTGGGGACAGCTCGAGGTCGGCCGCCCGGCCCGCGGCGCCTTCTACTTCGCGGCGGAATCCGTTTTCCTGTTCATGGTTTTCAAGTCCGACGCGCGGCTCTCCGCGGCGAAAGAGGAAATGCCGCCGAACGAGGAACGGATCTCCAACCGCACGGGGCAGCGGGAGAACTGGATCGTGCTCGCGGGCTTCATTGCCTTCCTCAGCGGCCTCGACGCCTGGGTGTCCACCCAGTTCTGGGATTTCGAGCCATCGATCGGCCCGCCGGCCGATGGCTCGGTGGGGGTCGCCCTCGGTTTCAAGGTCAACTTCCCGTAACGGCGGACGAGCGGCTGTCGGGCCCGTCAGGAGTCAGCCTCCGCGGGACCCACGATAGGTCTCGAGTCGGATCTCGTCCGGCGTCACGACGGCGAAGCTGTTGTGATGGAGCCAGTCCCCGGAGTTGAGATAGAACCTCCCGGGCGCGAGCTCGGTTGCTTCCGGCCGGTGAGAGTGCCCGAACACGACCAGGTCCACGTCCTCGTGCGCGGCCAGCACCTCGGCCGCGTGCTTCGCAAGGAGGGTGGCGCGGGGGGATTCCACACCCGCCCCTCGCGCCTGGGCGCGCCGCGTCCCGCTGGCGAGCCGAGCGAGGGGGAGGCCGAGATCGGGGTGAATCCAGCGGAAGAGTCCGCGTCCGGCCGGGCTGCGGGCGGCCCAGCGCAGGACCCGGTAGCCCCGATCCGCGGGGCCGAGTCCATCGCCGTGCGCGATGTACGCGCGCCGCCCTCCGATGCACCTGCGCGCCGGCTCCGCGAGGACTTCGATCCCGACCTCGTCACGGAGGAAGCTCCCTCCCCACGCGTCGTGGTTTCCGCCCATGAAGAGGATCGGCATGCCCCCTTCCACGAGGTGGCGCAGGCGGACGAGGACGTCGAGCTGGCCACGCGGGATGACTTGGCCGTACTCGAACCAGAAGTCGAACAGGTCGCCGTTGATGAGAAGCTCGTCGCCCCGGCGAGGCGCCTCTTCGAGAAAGGCCAGAAATGCGCGCGCGTTCTCCTCGGCCACGGCCCCGAGGTGGATGTCGGACACGATGAGGGTTCGTTGGGACATGGGGGCGAAGCTCGGCGCGCCGGGCGCGGTGCGTCAAACGCGGGCGAACGCTCCGGCGACCCTGTCAGCGGGAAAATTCGACACCCGGTGCGTCACGGAAGCATATTGAGCGGATGGAAGCCGCGGACGGAACCGGGATCACGGAAGTGCGCGTGCGATACGCCGAGACCGACCAGATGGGGCGCGCGCACCATCGCCATTACCTCGTATGGTGCGAGCTCGGGCGCACCTCACTCATGCGGGACCATGGCGTGTCGTACGCGGAACTCGAGCGCGGAGGCCTGTGGCTCCCGGTCTCCAGAGTTGAGGTCGAGTACCGGATCCCCGTCGCATACGATGAACTCATCCGGATTCACACCCGCGTGGAGCGCCTCCGAAGCCGCGAAGTCGTGTTCGCGTACCGGATCGCCCGGGCGTCCGACGACGCGACACTTGCTCGCGCACGCACCGCCCTCGTGTGTACCGATGCCCGGGGCCGTCCGCACCGGTTTCCCGAGGCCGTGAAGCGGCAGCTCGAGGCCCTCCCGGCGTCCGCCGCCTTGCCTTCCGGCACATGAGCCGGACCTGGGCGGGTCGCGCCTCCTGGCCACTCCTCCTCCTGCTCATCGGCTGCGCCGGGGGCTTCGAGGTCGGGGCCCCAATGCCGGATGCGGAAGCCGTCGCGCGGCGGGCGCGGGCGAGTTCCGGCACGGATGTCCCGATGCACGTCATCTTCAGCTGGGACTACGTCGGGGAGAGCGGGAGTTTCCGGGGTGATGGCTCCGCCCGGGTGAACCCTCCGGACCGCTTCCGGCTCGACCTCTTTTCGACGGGAGAGGGGAGCCTCCAGGCGACGCTGGTCGACGACGTCCTCGTCACGTCCGGCGACCTCGAGGGCGTGCAACTGCCTCCGACCGTCTTCCTCTACGCCATGGCCGGGATCTTCCGGCCGGGCCCGATCCCTCCCGGCCGCGGGATCGAGACCCCGGAGCTCCGCATCCTCGAGTACCCGGTCGAAGGAGGGGCGACGCGCAGCTATTATCTTGAAGGTGGGCGCCTCACCCGGCTCGAGGAACGGCGGGCCGGACGCCGGGAGCGCTGGATCGAACTCGAGTGGGGGAGCGATCCCCGCTGGCCCCGGGAAGCCCGCTATCGGGATCTCGTGGATGCTAGCGGGGTCCATTGGGAGTTGCGGAGCGCAACAGCTCAGTCACAGCCATACGATGAGGAGCATTATGTCCTGCCGATTCCGCGCCGGAGCGACGGTCTCGATGGTGCTGTTAACCGTGCTGGCGGGGTGCTACAGCTTCTCCGGCGGCGGAGGGCTGCCCGCGCACATGCGCACCGTCTACGTCGCCCCGATCGAGAACGAAAGCACGCAGTTCGGCATCGCCGAGTCCCTCATGGACGAACTTCTCACGGCGTCTCGCCAGCGCCTGGGACTCCGGCTCGCTTCCGAGGAAGAAGCCGACGCGGTCATCACCGCGCAGATCCGGCGCTACTCCGATGAGGCGGTCAACTTCGATGCCGTCGGGGGGGTCGGCGCGGACGTTTTCCAGCGCCGGGTGACCGTCAGCGTTTCAGTCGAGATCCTGGACGTGACAGAGAACCTCATCATTTGGGGCAACCAGAGTCTGACCGGAACCGGGGAATACGAACCCGGGAACGAGACCGAGGATCAGGCCCTGATCGTCGCGCTCGAGAACCTCGTCCAGCAGATCGTCGACGGCGCGCAATCGCAGTGGTAGGCTGACCGGCGTCCACCGCCGCAGGGACCCCTCGCGCTCTCGGCACCGGTTCGCCATTCTGTGGTCGATCGATGACCGATCGCGGTTCGATTCAGATCATGAACCGATAACGTTCACCCAACCCCGGGCGCGGAAATGCCGCTAGCCGCTCGAGCCGAAGGGCAACAACCCCGACCCCACGATCCGACGGGGAACCCCGCCTCGTGAGGTACGTGATCGGCTTGACCGTCCTGCTGGCGGGCGTGTGGCTCCTCTGGTCCGGGCACTACGGCCCGCTGCTCCTGAGCCTGGGTGCCGTGTCCCTCGCCCTCGTCGTCTGGATCTCGCTCCGCATGAGGATCGTCGATGAAGAGGGGGCGCCGATCCAGCTGCCGCTTCGTCTCGTGCTCTACCTCCCCTGGCTCGTGCTGGAGATCGTGAAGGCGAACGTCGATGTCGCCCTCCGCATCCTGAGGCCCGGCCTGCCGATCAGCCCGCGCCTCATCCGCGTTCGAGCCGGGCAGCGCACGGATGTCGGCCGCGTGATCTACGCCAATTCGATCACGCTTACGCCCGGCACCGTGTCCATCGATACGGAAGGGGACGACATCACGGTCCATGCGCTGACGCGCGAAGCCGCCGAGGGCGTCCTCTCGGGGGCGATGGACCGGCGCGTGCGCCGCCTGGAGGGACGCGGATGATCCTCGCCGCCGTCGTCGGAGCGATCATCGTAACGATGGGCCTCGCCCTCGTGCGCGCCGCGAAGGGCCCCACCGTCTTCGACCGCATCCTCGCACTCAACATGTTCGGCACGAAGACGGTCCTGCTCATCGCCGTGATCGGCTTCGTCACGGGCCGCCCCGACTTCCTCGACCTCGGACTCGTGTACGCCCTCATCAACTTCATCGGCGTCATCGCGGTCCTCAGGTTCTCCAAGTACGGACACTTCGCCGACCCGGACCGGGAGAAGGTCTCGTGACGCTCGAGATCGTGAGTTCCGTGCTCGTGATCGGCGGCGCCATCTTCGCCGTCATCGGAGGAATCGGGATCCTTCGCCTGCCCGACTTCTTCTGCCGCATCCACGGCGCCGGGATCACGGATACGCTCGGCGCGGGATTGATTCTGACGGGGCTCATGTTCCTCTCCCCGCACTGGATCGTGACCGTGAAACTGGTCGCGATCCTCGTCTTCCTGTGGGTGACGAGTCCGACCGCCACGCACGCGCTCGCCAACGCGGCGCTCGAGACCGGGCTTCGGCCGCACGTCGATGAGATGGAGGAGGCGACATCGAGTTCGTAGCCCTCGAGGTCCAGATCGTCACGGCGCTGCTCCTCACGCTCCTGTGCGGGACGGCGATTGCGGTCGTGCGCATGCGCGGCCTGTTCGCGGTCGTGATGCTGATGGGGATCTACAGCTTCCTCGGCGCCTCCTGGATGCTCCTGCTCGACGCCCCCGATGTCGCCTTCACGGAGGCCTCGGTCGGCGCCGGCATCTCGACCATCCTTGCGCTCGCCACGCTTGCCCTCACGACGCGCAAGGCGAAGCGACCGGTGCGGCCGCCCGCGCTGCCGCTGCTCGTCGTCGCCGTCACCGGAGCGGCCCTCGTGTACGGGACGCTGGACATGCCGCACTTCGGCGACCCCGAGGCCCCGGCCAGCAACTACCCGCTACCGTCCTACGTCGAACGCACCGAGCACGACATCCACGTGCCGAACGTCGTCACGGCGGTGCTGGCCAGTTACCGAGGCTACGACACGCTGGGCGAGACCGTCGTCATCTTCACGGCCGGGATCGCCGTGCTCGCCCTCCTCCGGGGCAGCCGCAAGCGCCGCCCCACGGCAATCGGCGAGGAGGATACGGGATGACGGACCACACGATCCTCCGCGTCGTGAGCAAGCTCCTCGTGCCGTACGTCCTGCTCTTCGCCCTGTACGTGCAGTTTCACGGCGACTACGGGCCGGGCGGAGGCTTCCAGGCGGGCGTGATCTTCGCGGCCGGCTTCGTGCTCTACGGCCTGATCTTCGGGCTCACCGAGGTTCGTCGGGTCGCCCCGGCCCGCATGATCGAACTGCTCATCGCGACCGGCGTCCTCGTCTTCGCGGGCACCGGCGTCGTGACGATGTTCATGGGCCGGAACTTCCTCGACTACAGCGCCCTCAACCCCGCGCACCCCGCCGATGGACAGCACCTGGGGATTCTCATCGTCGAACTCGGCGTCGGGATGACGGTCGCCGCCGTCATGATCGCGGTCTACTCGACCTTCGCCGGGCGAGGGCGCGCATGAGCGGGAACTTCCTCGACACCGCGCTCGGCCTCTACAACTACTGGGTCGTCATCTTCCTCATGATGATGGGGTTCTACATCGTCATCTCCCGGGGCAACCTCATCAAGAAGGTGATCGGGCTGAACATCTTCCAGACCTCCGTCTTCCTCCTCTACATCACGATCGGGAAGGTGAGCGGCGGTACCGCGCCGATCACGGCGGAGGGCATCGAGGTCTACAGCAACCCGCTCCCCAGCGTCCTCATCCTGACGGCGATCGTCGTCGGGGTGGCGACCACGGCCGTCGCCCTCTCGCTCGTCGTGCGCATCCGCGAAGCGTACGAGACGATCGAGGAGGATGAGATCTACGCGCAGGACGAGGCCTGATGCTCCAGGCCCAGCTGCCGGTCCTCCAGGTCGTCATCCCGCTTCTGGCGGCGCCGCTGTGCATCATTCTGCGGCGGCGTTCGCTGGTGCTCCCGTTCGCGATCGGCGTGTGCTGGCTCACCTTCCTCGTCTCCGCGGCCCTCCTCGGCGATGTGCTCGAGGGCGGTGCCATCAGCTACGCCATAGGGGGCTGGGCCGCGCCGTGGGGGATCGAGTACAGGGTCGACGCGCTCAGCGCCTTCGTCCTCCTCTTCGTGTCCGGGATCGGCGCGCTCGTCCTCACGTACGCGCCGCGCAGCCTGACGGACGAGATCCCGGCGAGCCGCCATTACCTCTTCTGTACGCTGTATCTGCTCTGCCTCACGGGGCTGCTCGGGATCGCGATCACCGGGGACCTGTTCAACGTCTTCGTCTTCCTCGAGGTCTCGGCGCTCTCCTCCTACGCGCTCATCGCCCTCGGGGGCCGCCGGCAGGCGCTGCCCGCGGCCTTCCAGTACCTCGTGATGGGCACGATCGGGGCCACGTTCATCCTCATCGGCATCGGTCTCATGTACCAGATGACCGGGACGCTGAACATGGTGGACATGGCGGCCCGGCTGCCGGCCGCCGAGGGCATCCGGACCGCGCTCGTGGCCTTCGCGTTTCTCACCGTGGGGATCGCCCTCAAGATGGCGCTCTTCCCGCTCCACGTCTGGCTCCCCAACGCCTACGCCTACGCTCCCTCGGTGGTGAGCGCCTTCATCGCGGCGACCGCCACGAAGGTCTCCGTCTACATCCTGCTCCGCTTCATGTTCAGCGTGTTCGGGCTCGAGTTCTCCTTCGACTATCTCGGACTCGGACGCCTGCTCATGCCCCTGGCGCTGGCGGGGATCTTCGTCGCCTCCACGGTGGCGATCTTCCAGCGCAACATGAAGCGCATGCTGGCCTACTCCTCGGTGGCGCAGATCGGCTACATGGTGCTCGGCATCAGCTTCGCGACCGCGACGGGGCTCACGGGCGGCATCGTCCACCTGTTCAACCACGCGCTCATCAAGGGCGGGCTCTTCATGGCGATGGGGTGCGTGATGCTGCGGCTGCACTCCGTCGACCTCGAGGACATGGCGGGGATCGGGCGGACGATGCCGTGGACGATGGCCGCATGGGCGCTGGGCGGGCTGGGGCTCATCGGTGTGCCGGCCACCGCCGGGTTCATCAGCAAGTGGTACCTGATCCAGGCGGCGCTGGAAAACTACTCCGTGCTGATCGCCGTTCTCGTGCTGCTCAGTTCGCTCCTGGCGCTCGTCTACGTGTGGCGCGTCGTGGAGACCGCCTTCTTCCGCGAACCGAGCGAGCGGGCGCGGGAGGCGCGGGAGGCGCCGCTCGCGATGCTCATCCCGACCTGGGTGCTGCTGGGGGCGACGGTGTTCTTCGGCATCTTCACCCGGTATTCGGCGGGCGTGGCGCGGCAGGCGGCGGAGGCCGTTCTGGGAGGCCTTCAGTGAGCGGGATCGTCCCGATGTACTTCGCGCTGCTGATTCCCCTCGCCGGCGCGGTGCTCATCGCGGCACTCGGCCGCTGGCCCAACCTGCGCGAAGCCGTCACGCTCGTGACGGGCGTGGTGCTGTTCGGGTTCGTCATCACGCTCGTACCCCATGTTGCCGGAGGTTCGAACCCCGCCATCCTGCTCGCGTGGGTGATGCCCGGCCTCGGCCTGGTGCTGAGGCTGGAACCGCTCGGGATCCTCTTCGCCCTCGTGGCATCCGGCCTCTGGATCGTCACGTCGCTCTACTCGATCGGCTACATGCGCGGGCACAACGAGCGGCACCAGACGCGCTTCTACGTTTGCTTTGCCGTCTCGATCTGCGCGGCCATGGGCGTGGCGCTCGCCGGCAACATGTTCACGCTCTTCCTCTTCTACGAGGTGCTGACGCTCTCCACGTACCCGCTCGTGTCCCACCACGGCACCGCGAAGGCGATGAAGGGCGCGCGGACGTACCTCGGGGTTCTCGTCACGAGTTCCGTCGGCTTCCTCCTCCTCGCCGTGGCGTGGACGTGGTTCCTCGCGGGTACGCTCGACTTCCGGGTGGGCGGGATCCTGGCCGGCCGGGCCAGCGACGGCGTCCTCGTCGTTCTGCTCGCGCTCTATGTGTTCGGGACGGGGAAGGCCGCCGTCATGCCGCTCCACCGCTGGCTGCCCGCCGCCATGGTGGCGCCGACGCCGGTGAGCGCGCTCCTGCACGCGGTCGCGGTTGTGAAGGCCGGCGTGTTCACGATCATGAAGGTCGTCGTCTACATCTTCGGCCTCGACCTCCTGACCACGACGGGGGCCGCCGACTGGCTCCTGTATGCCGCGGGATTCACGGTCATCGCCGGCTCTCTCGTGGCCATGGCGCAGGACAACCTCAAGCGCCGGCTCGCCTATTCGACCGTGAGCCAGCTCTCCTACATCGTCCTCGGGGCGGCGCTCGCGAACGCGTGGGGAGTGGTCGGAGGCAGCATGCATATCGTGATGCACGCCTTCGGCAAGATCACCCTCTTCTTCTGCGCCGGCGCCATCTACGTCGCGGCGCACAAGACGGAGATCAGCGACATGCGCGGGTTGGGCCGCGCCATGCCCATCACGATGGTGGCGTTCCTCATCGGGGCGCTGAGCGTCATCGGCGTCCCTCCGCTCGGCGGCAGCTGGAGCAAGTGGTATCTCGCACTGGGTGCGCTGGACGCGGGCCAGATCCTCTTCGTCGCCGTGCTCATGATCAGCTCGCTGCTGAACATCGCGTACCTCGTCCCGATCCCGATCCGGGCCTTCTTCTCGAAGCCCGCCGATGGATCGGACCCGCCGCGCTTCAAGGAGGCGCCGGCGTTCTGCGTGGCGGCTCTCTCGTTCACGGCGCTCGGTTGCATCGTCCTCTTCTTCCTCGCGGACGATGTGTATCGCCTGCTCGTCCCAATCGCCGGAGGATAGAAGATGGCCGCGAAGAGACCGGACGCGGGCGAGCGGAAGCACTACTTCGACGATCCGAAGCGCTGGAAGAGGCTGATCGCGATCCTCGGCGTGATCTGCGCCATTCTCTTCGCGCTCGACTTCGTCAACTTCCTGCAGCAGCGGATGGGGTGGCCCGAGTTGCGCCACCCGGAGCGCGATTGGGAGGGGCTGCCCCCCTTCTACGCGGTGTACGGTTTCCTCGCCTATACGACCATCGTGTACACCGCCAAGCTGCTCCGGAAGGGCGTGATGCGGGACGAGGACTACTATGATCGGTAGTCTTCCTCCCGCCGCGGTGATGATCCTCGGGGCGCTCTTCGTCCCGCTGCTCAGGGGCCGTGCGCGCACGGGCTGGGTGCTGCTGCTGCCCGTCGCCAGCCTCGCCGCGCTTCTGGCTCTGGGGGAAGGGGAGTTCGGGCAGGTCTCGTTCTTCTCCTACGAACTGACCCTCGTCCGGGTCGACGGGCTGAGCCGGATCTTCGGCTGGCTCTTCCACATCGCCGCCTTCATCGCGCTCATCTTCGCCCGGCGCGGAGGAAGCGCGCTCGAGGACGCTTCGGCACTGGTCTACGCGGGCGCCGCGATCGGCGCCGTCCAGGCCGGCGACCTCATCACCCTCTTCGTCTTCTGGGAGCTGCTCGCGCTGAGTTCGGTCTTCCTCGTGTGGGCGCGCGGCACGGAACGTTCCTACCGGGCGGGGATTCGCTACCTCATCGTTCAGGTCGGGTCGGGCGTCGTACTCCTGGCCGGGATCATCGCCCATGTGCAGGCGACGGGCTCGGTGGCCTTCGATCACCTCGGCGTCGAGACGCTGGGCACGAAGCTCATCCTGCTCGGGATCGGGATCAAGGCGGCGTTCCCCCTCCTCCACACCTGGCTCACGGACGCCTACCCGGAGGCCACGTACAGCGGCGCCGTCTTCCTGAGCGCGTTCACGACCAAGGTCGCCGTCTACGCTCTGGCGCGGGGATACCAGGGGGAGGATCTGCTCATCTACATCGGCGTCCTCATGACGCTGTTCCCGATCTTCTACGCCGTGATCGAGAACGACCTGCGCCGGGTGCTCGGCTACAGCATGATCAACCAGATCGGCTTCATGGTGTGCGGCGTCGGGATCGGCACCGAGTTGGCCGTGAACGGGGCGGTCGCCCACGCCTTCAACGACGTCCTCTTCAAGGGGCTTCTGTTCATGTCGACGGGGGCCCTCCTGTACCGGACGGGGACGACGAAGTGCAGCGAGCTGGGCGGGCTCTACAAGAGCATGCCGAAGACGGCGGCGCTGTGCGTCATCGGCGCCGCGTCGATCTCCGCCTTCCCGCTCTTCAGCGGCTTCGTGAGCAAGTCGATGGTGATGGCGGCCGCGCTCGAGCAGAACCTCGACATCGTCTGGATCTTCCTCCTCTTCGCGTCGGCCGGCGTGCTGCACCACGCGGGCATCAAGATCCCGTTCTACGGTTTCTTCGGGCCGGATTCCGGAATCCGCACGAAGGAGGCGCCCACGAGCATGCTCATCGCGATGGGGATGGCTGCCTTCCTCTGCGTCTTCAACGGTTCGTTCCCGACGCTGTTCCTGTATCCGAACCTGCCCTACGAGGTGACGTACGTGCCGTTCACCTCCGCGCACGTGATCAGCCAGCTGCAGCTGCTCTTCTTCGCTGTCCTGGCGTTCGTGTGGCTGCGGCTGTCGGACCGCGAGCCGCACGAGCTGCCGTCGACGAACCTGGACGCGGACTGGCTCTACCGCCGGCTCGGCAGAGGCATCGCGCTCGCCGTCGGGAGCATTGTCTGGAGGCTCAGGGACGGCGCGGCGGCACGCACGGTGTCCGTGGTCGGGAGCGCGATCGGGTCGGCACGGCGCTACATGGGCCCCGAAGGCGTGCTCGCCCGCCCCTGGGCCACCGGCGTCTCCGTGATCTGGGTCGCCGTGCTCCTCGCGGTATTTCTCTTCCTCTATTACCTGAGCCGGGCCCAGTCGACGTGGAACGACTTCCCACCGCTCTAGCCTGAAACGATAGCCTGAATCGATAGCCTGAATCGATGACTGACCGAGATTCCGCTTCCTGGTCCCTGGTGGAGTCCATCCTCGCCGGATCCGAGGCGATCGTCGCCCTCGGCGTGACCCTCGAGGCGCTGGACGAGGACACCGTCGTCCTCCGGATGGCCATGCGGCCCGGGCTGACCCGGGACGGCACGATCTATCACGGCGGACCGGTCGCATCGCTGATCGACATCGCCGGTGACATGGTCGTAGCGGTCAGGGCCGGGGGCGGCGTCCCCACGATTTCGCTGCGGGTCGACTACCTGCGGCCGTGCACGGGTCCCTGGCTGCGCGCCACGGGCCGCCTGAGGCGCTACGGGCGCACGATCTCCGTGTCGGACGTGGACGTGCACGACGACCGGGGACGCCTCTGCGCGGTCGGACGCGGGACCTACTCCTCGCTGGTCGGGTGACGTCATGAAGGCCGTGCGCGGCGATCGCCTCGAAGGATGAGCGCGACCCGTCTCGTGATCGGAGCCCGGCGGTCGCCGCTATCCCGGGCGCAGGCGACGTGGGTGGGAGACCGGTTGGAGGCGCGCTGGCCCGGCCTTCGCGTCGAGTACCGCTTCATCTCGACCGGAGGAGACCGGGATCCTCACACGCCGCTCCCGGCCATCGGGGGCAAGGGTCTGTTCACGGAGGATCTCGAGCGCGCTCTCCGGGAGGGCCGCATCGATGTCGCCGTCCACTCGCTAAAGGATCTCCCGGTCGATTCGCCCGCTGGAATCACGCTGGCGGCGGTCCCGCCCCGGGAAGATCCCCGCGACGTGCTGGTGGTGCGGGCCTCCGTGGTGGCCGGCGTTACGGACGCCGATGGACAGCGGGTCCTGCGGCGGCTGCCCCCCGGGGCGCGCGTGGGTACCTCATCGCTGCGCCGCGCGGCCCAGGTGCGCGCCGCCCGGGCCGACCTCGAGCCTCGACCGGTGCGGGGTAACGTCGACACGCGACTCCGGAAGCTGGACGAGGGGCGGTTCGAGGCGCTCGTTCTGGCGGCGGCCGGGCTGCGGCGCCTGGGCCTGTGGCCCGCCGGCGCATACGCCATGGACGAGGGATGGCTGCCGGCCCCCGGTCAGGGCGCGCTCGGGCTGCAGTGTCGCGCCGCTGACGAGGGCATGCGCACGCGGGTTCGGGCGCTGGACGATCCGGTGGCCCGAGCCGAGGTCACCGCCGAACGAGCCCTGCTCGCGGCGCTCGAAGGCGGTTGCCGGGTGCCCATCGCGGCCCGGGCGTCGCTGGAGGGGGGAGATCTACGGCTGCGCGCGGCGGTCTACAGCGTGGAGGGCGGCCCGCCCGTCGTCGACCGGGAAACGGGCCCGTCGGCGATCCCTGAAGATGTGGGTCTTCGCCTGGCCCGTCGCATGCTGGCGTCCGGCGCCGCTGCCCTGGTTGAGCGCGCCCGCGGGTTCAGTCCGTAAGGCGGCGCGACCCGTCCCCCTGGTACCCGTACAGCAGGGTCACGCACCCGGGCGTCGCCTGCGGACAGTAGTAGCTCAGAATCCTCACCTTGGCGTACCGCCCCTCCGCCGTGCGGACCACGTACGTCTCATCCTTCGGCTCGAGGAGATGGGAGAAGAATCCGTACCGATACCAGCGCTCCAGTCCGGGCGTCGCGGGGAGGCCGTCCAGCGAACCTTCCGTCGTGGCGTACCCCGAAACGGGCGCCTCGAGCACGGCTTCCCACGATTCGTTGACGGCGATGGCTCCGCCGGCCCCCGGATAGCCGGACCCGCCGTTCACGATGACGTGGTATCGATTCAGCGCGAGATCCCACCCCGCGAGCGGTCCGTCGACCGCGCTCCTCTTGTCAAAGTCGAAGTAGACCCACTGCGCGCCATCCCGCGCATCGACCGTCACGGTGTCCACGACGAACCCGTCCGCCGGAGGCTGCGGGGCGACGGGCGTCGGGACGAAAGTCAGGGGATCGGGTCGCACGAACGAGCCGGCCACGACGACGACGATGACGAGAAGGAAGCCCCCGCCGCCGAGGTACAGGCCCAGCGGCCGGCGTACCTCGCGTTCGTCGCGGCCTGCACCGCGCACGCCGGCCGGCATTCGGGGTCGTCCCACGGAGCTGCTAGCGGAGTGACTCGGTCTTCAGGAACCTGGCCAGGTTGGCCAGATAGTAGGCCAGTCCGGCCGCCGCGAGCGCGAAGATCACGCCGATTGCAAGGGCTCCGAGACTGCCGGCACTCGCGAAGATCCGGAACTCCCATGCGGCGAAGACGGCGCAGAAGACGATGGCCGTGGTGATGAGAAAGCGATGAAAGCCGATGATCGACATGGAGCGTTCCGATTCGCGATGGACTACGGTCAACCTGTGAGACATCGTACGATGGCGGGACGTGCGCCGAAACTTGCCCCGTCTTCGCCGGTTGACCCTCCGCTGGCCTCGTGGGAGCTTGGCCTCCGATGAATTCCGGAATCCGCACCTATCACGAAGTCGACGAGCTGCGCTCGGATCTGCCCGACCAGATCGCGGGACAGGACGAACGTGTATCCGCCCGCCTCGCATCGGTGGCCCGGGTCGTGGCCGTGATGAGCGGCAAGGGCGGGGTGGGGAAGAGTCTCGTCTCCGCCCTCCTCGCCACGGCCCTCGTCCGCCGGGGGGAACGCGTCGGCTTGATCGACGCCGACCTGAATGGCCCCAGCGGTCCGCGCCTCCTCGGCGTCGAGCCGGGAACGCTCACCGAGGGTCCGGATGGAATCGAGCCGCCGGCCTCGCCGGCGGGTGTCCGGGTGATGTCGATGGGACTCCTCCTGAATCCGGATCGCGCTCTCAGCTGGCACGAGCCCGCCGATGCGGGCTTCGTGTGGCGCGGCGCGCAGGAGCGTGGCGCGTTGCGGGAATTCCTCGCCGATGTCGCCTGGGGAGAACTGGATATTCTCCTCGTGGACCTGCCACCGGGCACGCAGCGTCTCGCGGAGCTGCACGCCCTCGTGCCGGAGCTGGCGGGTGTCGTCGCCGTCACGATCCCGAGCGCCGCGTCGCGTGACGCCGTGGCCCGCTCGCTCGACCTCACCCGGGCCCGCGGTCTGCCGGTCCCGGGGGTGATCGAGAACATGTCGGGGATTCGCTGCGACGCCTGTGGAAGGCTTGCTCCGCTGCATGCCGGAAACGCCGGCGACGATCTGGCGCGCCGTTTCGGGATCCCTCTGCTCGCCCGGCTCCCGTTCGACCCGGCGCTCGGAGCCGCCGCCGATGAAGGGCGCCTCGGGGCGTGGCTGGACGCGGAGGGGGACAATGGGGATCTGGTGGGGCGGATCGTCGAAGCCCTCCCCGGCAACCCGTCCGCGGCGTCGACATGAAGTTTCTCTGTGTGGACTGCGATCGACAGATGGCGTTCGACGAACGCGCCGTCCCCGGAGATGGCACCATGGCCGCCGTCTTCAAGTGTCCCGCCTGCGGGCGCAGGACGGCGATGCTCGCCAACCCCATGGAGACCCAACTCGTGAGTTCGCTCGGGGTGAAGGTGGGAGGGCGCACGGTGCCTGACGCGGATTTCGAGGGCATCCGCACGGGCGTGGCGGAAGGCAGGGACGACGCCTTCGCGACGCCTCCCACCACGAATCCCGGGCCGGTGCGGTGGAGCGTGGAGGCGGTGGAACGCCTCGGTCACGTGCCCTCGTTCGTACGGGGGATGGTGAAGAAGATATATAACGACTATGCGAAGGATCGGGGAATCGAGGAGATGACGCCCGCCGTCATGGACCGGGCCCGCTCGGATCTCGGACTCGAGGGAATGTAACTGACAAGTGAATGACAATAGTGGACAATAATAGAGTGGACGACGCGGACACCCCGGATCCACAGTTGGAGCGGGAGGTCCACGGCCTTCGTGCCGTCATCGACCGCGATCTCTGCGTGGGGTTCGGCGACTGCATCGAGGAAGCGCCCGAGGCGTTCGATCTCGACGAAGATGGCATCGCCATCTTCACGACTCCGGAGCACGCTTCGCGGGAGCGGTTCGTGGAGGCTTGCGCCTGCTGTCCCGTCGACGCGATCACCGTCTGGGAGGACGGGGTCGAGATCGTCCCATGAAACGCGGCCCGGGGGACACTCGGGACGCGCCAGCGGCTCGAGTGCTCGCCGAGGCGGAGGATCTGACGTACGCCTATCCCGATGGGAGTTCCGCCCTCCGTGAACTTTCGCTCGCGGTTCGCGAAGGAGAACGACTGGGTCTCCTCGGCCCAAACGGGTCGGGCAAGTCGACGCTCCTCCGCCTCCTCGGCGGGGAGCGAATCCCGAACATCCGGCGCGATCCGACCGTGGCCGACCCCCGCCGCCGGTGGCTCGCGCCGGACCAGCCGGTGTTTCGGCCCTGGCTCAGCGGACGCGAGAATGCCGCCCTGCTGCTCGAACTCCATGGCGCCCGGCCCGCTGAGGCGCGCACGGCCGCGGGCGCCTGGCTGGATCGCTTCGGACTTGCCGCCGACGCGGACCGGCCTGCCGGCACGTACTCGGCCGGCATGCGGCGGCGCCTCGCGCTCTCGGCGGCGTTCGGGACGGGGGTCCGGCTGCTGCTGCTGGACGAGCCGCTCGCCGGATTGGATCCGGAGGGCCGCGGGGCCTTCGCCCAAGCGCTCTCGGGCCACCGGGCGGCCGGGGGCACGGCGGTCTTCTCGGCTCACGACCCTGTCTTCGCGGCGGCGAATTGCGACCGGGTCGCCTTCGTCGTGGATGGGCGGTGCGAGGTGGCGGACACCCCGACCCGGCTGCTCTCCCGCATCGGCGTGCGGCCGCGCGTGGAGATCCACTTCGCCGTCGGTGGGGATCCGGACCGCGATGCACTTGGCTCCGTGCCGGACGGCGTACGGCCCTCCGCGTGGAGCGAGGGGGGCGTGACACTGGAGGTGGAGGATCCGGGACGCGCCCTTCCCGAGACGCTGGCCTGGGTCCTCCGGGCCGGCGCTTCCGTCGCTTCCGTCGATGTTCGGAAGCCGGATCTCGGGGACGCCTTCGCCATCCTCACGGGCCGGCGGCTGGAAGAGGACGCCCGGTGACGATCTGGCGCCTGGCGTGGCGATCCGCGCTCCGGCGGCGGCGGCTCTTCGTCTGGAACATGGCGGTCCCGCTCCTCCTCCTCACGCCCGTCGCCCTGAGCGAAGCCGCGGCGCCGCATCGGGTCGCGGTGTTCGGAGTGTTCCTCGTCTTCTTCGGAGCTTTCGGTTCCGCGATCCCGGCGGTTCGTGACGCGCGTGACGGTTGGCTCGAAGAGATCCTGCGCACGGGCTATCCCGCGCATCGCTGGCTGCTGGAGCGGACGCTCGCCGGCACGGCCATCGATACGCTGCAACTCGTGCCGACCCTGCTCGTCCTCCTCTGGTCGGCCGGTGGCCTGGCGGCTGCGCCCGTCGTTCTCCTCGCGGCCCTCGCCACGCTGTGGTTCGCGAACCTTCTCGGCCCCCTCGTCGCCGCCGCGGTGCGCTCGCTGGCCGAAGCGGCCCTCGCCTCGGCCGCGCTTTCGCTCCTCCTCCTGCACTTCGCCGGTTTCTTCCGAAGCCCCGTCCCGGGCTGGACGCAACTCGTCGCGGACTGGAATCCGTACACCCCGCTCCGGGCCGCGCTGGGTGCCGGCGTCGGCGCGATCGGCATGGACGATTCCGTGTGGTTCCGCAGCCTGCTCGTCGTCCTTCTCGTCACCTTAGGAGCGGCGGTTTTCTCGGCGGACTGGAGCCGTCGGCTCCGCTGGCCGCGGACTCCGTAGACCCCGTTTGACTTTCCCCGTGGTCACCCGCAACTTCTTGGCGCATAAGAGGGGATCCGGACCTTCCGCAAGCCCCGAAAACCTTGAACCAGCGTCGCCGAATTCCTCGTCCGTGGCTGCCCTTCGCGGACCGCGTACATCCGGGCTTCGGGCCCCGGCGAGGTTGGTTTGACCAGCATGAACCGGCCGCAGCACGCCGTCCAGCGGAGCGCCATGTATCGAGAGGTATTTGTCCCGGTCGATAACTCGCGCGAGTCGGACTGGGCCGTTGACCGCGCCATCGAACTCTGTGCTCGCTTCGGGGGCCGCATCACCGGCTCTCACGTCTACGCCGCACGCCTCCACGACATCCGCTTCCGCCAGCTGGAGATCGGACTCCCGGCCCAGTTCCAGGAGCCGGCCGAAATCCGGCGGCAGCGCAAGATCCACGACAAGCTGATCGAGAAGGGCCTCCAGCTCATCTCCGACAGCTTCCTCGATCAGCTCCACCGCCGCTGTGCCGACGCCGGCGTGATCGTCACGCGGCAGCTCCTCGAGGGCATCAACTACGAGGAGATCATCAACGAGGCGAACCGTGGCGGCGGGCGTCTCCCCAGCCTGATCGGCTTCGATCCCAACATCGCCCACAACTACGACGGCAGCGACAAGCAGCGCACGGACGTCAAGCTGGGCGAGGACGGCCGCCTCCTGGCCGAGGATGAGGAACAGGAGGACAAGCTCGCGGGCACCTCCGGCCGCGATTACGACCTCGTGGCGATCGGTGCCCACGGGCTCGGGCGGCAGGAGCGAAGCCGCCTCGGCGGCGTGGTCGCGCGCTCGCTGCGCGGTATCGAGAAGGACGCGCTCATCATCCGAGATGAACGGTCTCTCGAGGGCGGAAAGTGGCTCGTGGGCGTGGACGGCTCGGCCTACGCCTACAAGGGGCTGCGGATCGCGCTGGACATGGCCCGCGAATACGGGGCCAAGGTCTACATCGCGAGCGCGTTCGACGTGCAGTACCACCACGTCGTCTTCCACAACATCAAGGACGTGCTCTCGGTCCAGGCCTCGAAGGTGTTCAAGTTCGAGGAACAGGAAGAACTCCATAACAACATCATCGACAAGGGCCTTCTCCGCCTGTGCAAGGCGAACATCAAGCGCGCCGAGGTGATGGCGAGCGAGTATCCCGAAGTCGAAATCGAGACCCAGGTCCTCATCGGGAAACCGTTCGACGCACTCCTCAAGTGGGCCGAAGAGATCGATCCCTCCCTTATCGTCGTGGCCCGCCACGGCTCGCACCGGATCGAGGGCACGGATCTGGGGTCGCAGGCCGACAACCTCGTCCACCTCTCCGACACGAACGTGCTCCTCATCGGGACCGAACACGTGCGGCCGGAGGAGATCCCCTGGATCGAAGAGGACGGGGAGGCAGGGCTCGAGTGGGCGCCCGAGGCGGAGGTGAGGATCCTGCGTGTGCCGCCGTTCGCGCTCGGGATCGCGCGCAAGGCCGTCGAGGAGTTCGTCCTCGAGCACTACGGGCCCGGAAGCCGTTACGCGGCCGCTTTCGTCCCGAACCCGAAGGACGAGAAGAAGTACCAGGCCTCCGGGACGGAGACAAACGGCACGGCGCAGGTGGCGCGCGAAGCTCTCGAGAGTGGAGCCGCCCCTTCGATCGCCGAGGTCGGAGAGGCCGCCAACGGGCGCGGGAACGCCGAGAAGGCGGAACTGTGGAATCGCGATCAGCTGCCCGTGGTGACGAACGAGCGTCTCGACGAGGCCATCAAAAAGCTTCTCCCGACCCACATGCAACTCGTGATGGGGATCGGCGATGCGGAGGAACTCGCCCTCGCCGAGGTGAAGGCGGGCGAGGCGATGAAGCGCACCATCGTGGAGACGAGCGACGCGGACGCCTTCGAGGCCCCGCTTCCCGTGATGGCGAAGTGCCCCGTCACGGACAACCAGATCCCTCGCGACCGCACGGCCGCCGATCCTATCGTCTGGACGCACGAGGCGTTCGAGCGCCTGGGCCGTGTGCCGCTGATCGCACGCCCCCTCGCCCGGAATACCGTGGAGCGCTTCGCCCGCGACGAGGGCATGTGGCGCGTGACTACGCTCGTGATGGACGAGAACAAGGACGCGATGATCGCGGCCGACGAGTTCGACCTCGACACGATGCTCGTGATGTTCAACGAGTTGAAGGCGAAGCAGGCGCGAGCCGAAGCCGCCGGCGTCGACGGGATGAGCGAAGAGATGAAGCGCTTCATCGAGGAAGCCAAGGCGTCCGGCGTGACCCGCTGCCCGATCCGCGACATCGAGCAGCAGGCGGACGACTGTCCCGTCGACTTCAATATGGTCTCGCCCGACGATGCGCGCGCCGCCGTCGAGAAGTTCGCGCGCACGGAACTGGGCGACGAGTCGGGAGCAGAGCAGGGGGATGCGGAGGAAGCCGGGGCGAAGGCGGGTTCCGCTTCGGAGCAGGGATCGCGCGCGAAGTGACCGGGGCCCCGCTGGCCGCGGAAGCTGTCGCGCACCGGACCCCCGCCGTGCCCGGGTCGCTCTGGGACGGCGCCCCCGCCGCCGCGTCTCCGCGCACCGCCCCCGATGTCGCCGTCCCTCACGTCGTCGCCTGGAATCTCACCCGCCGCTGCAATCTCGCCTGCGCCCACTGCTACATCTCGGCCGGGTCCTGGCATGCGGCCGAGAACGAACTCGACACCGCGGCCTGCCGTGGCATCATCGACCAGATCCTCGAGGTGAATCCGTCACCGCTGCTCATCCTCAGCGGAGGGGAGCCGCTGGTGCGCTCCGACCTCGAGGAGATCGCGGCCTACGCCTCCGAGCGCGGCGCAACGGTGACCGTCGGTACGAACGGCACCGGCCTCACGGACGAACGCATCGCGTCGCTCAAGGCGGCCGGAGTGCAGGGCGTGGCGCTCAGCGTCGACTCCCTCAACCCGCGCTATCACGACCGCTTCCGACACGGAGAGGGCGCGCTCGAAGACACGCTCGCCGCGGTCGACCGCCTCGCCGATCACCGGCTCGACTTCCTCATCCAGTTCACCGTCACGCGCGGGAACCGGGACGAACTCGATGCCGTCGCGACCTGGGCGGACGCGAAGGGCGCCGTGTGCCTCAACGTCTATTTTCTTGTCGAGACGGGGAGGGGAGAGGGGATGCGCGGACTGGCCCCCGAGGAGAACGACGAGATCGTGACCCGGCTCGCCGGACTCCAGCGCGAATACCGCGGCCGGCTCATGATCCGCTCCAAGTGCCAGCCGCAGCTCATGCGGCATGTGTACGAGCGAGACCCCGACTCGCCGCTCCTCAACTACCGGACGCGCTGCCCCTGCGGCGTCCAGTACTGCCGCATCACTCCGGAAGGCAAGGTGACGCCGTGCCCGTACATGCCGGAGGTGGCGGGTGACCTCTCCGACGCTTCCTTCGGCGAGATCTGGCGCGAGGCGACCGTGTTCCGCCTGCTGCGCGACGGCGAACTGGGCGGAAAGTGCGGACGCTGCGAGTATCGCGCGCTGTGCGGCGGCTGCCGCGCCCGCGCGTACGCGGTGGACGGGGATCTGCTGGGTCCCGATCCTTCGTGCGCCTACGAGCCGGCGCCCGGCATCGCGGAGGCGATCGAGCCGCGCCAGCCGGTCACGTACGGCTCGGCGGCAGAGCAGACGCTCCCGTGGAGCCGGGAAGCCGATGCACGGCTCAACGCCATCCCCAGCTTCGTGCGGGGCGTGGTGGCGCAACGGGTGGAGAAGTTCGCGCGCGAGCGCGGGCACACCGAAGTGACGCTCGAGGTGATGACCGAGGTCCGCCGGGCCATGCCGGTGGACTTCTCGAAACGGATGCCCTTCTTCGCCCGGAACCGGCGGAGCGCGGGGCGGGGAGAAAAGCGATGAAGCGCTGGCTGACCCGTGGTGTCGTGACCCGCGGCGTACTGCTCGCCGCCCTCGCGCTTGCGGTCGCGCTGCCGCTCCTCGCGCAGGTGCCGGGGCCCGACTACGGCGAGTTCAACTTCCTCGGGCTCGACCGCCGCGGGGCCGTCTGGATCGCGGCCCAGCTCCACCTGCTGTTCGCGGCCTTCGTGCTCGGCGTACCGATGTTTGCCGTCGTCATCGAGGCGATCGGGATCGTCGGGAAGGACGAGAAGTACGACAAGCTTGCCAAGGAGTTCACGCGGCTGCTGCTCGTGGCCTACAGCGCGACCGCAATCTGGGGCGCGATCCTCGTCTTCTTTCTCTCCACCCTCTATCCGCGCTTCTGGGGCTACCTGACGGCGGTCTTTGCGCCGTCGATGTGGGTGTACGCGGGCCTCTTCTTCCTCGAATCATTTACGCTCTACCTCTACTACTACGGGTGGGACGCGTGGAAGAAGGGCGCGGCGAAGAAGGTTCACTGGTGCCTCGGTCTGATGCTCAACGTGTGGGGCACAATCGTGATGTTCATCGCGAACGGGTGGCTCACCTACATGATGAGCCCGCCGGAAGGCCTCACGGCGGACACGGCCCCGCAGACGGTCCAGCTGTGGAGCGCCATCAACAACGCGACCTGGATGCCGATCAACATCCACCGGCTGCTGGCGAACGTCGTCTTCGGCGGCGCGATCGTCGGCGCGTACGCGGCGTACCGCTTCCTCACGAGCCGGACCGACGAGGAGCGTGCGCACTACGACTGGATGGGCTACACGGGCAACCTCATCGCGATCGGAGCGCTCATCGTCCTCCCCTTCGCCGGATACTGGCTCGGACGCGAGATCTACGAGTTCAGCCAGCAGATGGGGATCACCATGATGGGCGGCTTCATGAGCTGGCTCTGGATCATCCAGGCCTTCCTCATCGGTATCCTCTTCCTCGCCGGCAACTACTATCTGTGGATCGGGATGGGACGGATCCCGGGCGCTGAACGCTTCCAGCCCTACATCAAGTGGATGCTTCTCGTCCTCGTCCTCGGCGTCATCGTGTGGGCGACGCCGAACACGATGATTGCAGACCGTGACGAGATCGCGGCCATGGGCGGAATCCGACACCCGTTCCTGCAGGTGCTCGGCGTGATGAGCGCGAAGAATACGGCCGTCAACCTGATGATCCTGACCACGTTCCTCTCGTTCCTCATGTACCGGCGGGCGAACAAGGATCCGGTCGTGCCGTGGGTTCGGGCCGGCACGATGCTGCAGGGCGCCGCCTTCGCGCTTTCGGCCGTCATCGTCGTCTTCTACGGCGTGTATGGCTACTTCGTGACGGCGATCGTGCGGATCGGCTTCTCCGTCTACCAGGTGCTCGCGGTGCTGGCGACGATCCTGTTCGTGATAGGGATCGACATCGCGATGCTCCGGGGCGCGAAATCGCGCGGCGAAATCCAGTGGGGGAAGATGCCGGACCGTTCGCAGTACGCCCTGCTGATTCTGGCCGTCACGTTCACGTGGCTCATGGGGCTGATGGGGTTCGCCCGCAGCGGGATCCGGCAGCACTGGCACGTCTACGAGGTGATTCGAGACACGAGCGAACAGGCGTTCACGCCGGCGCTGGGCCCGGCGGCGACGATCATCAGCATCTGCGTGCTCATCTTCTTCGCGCTCGTCGGGTTCATCTTCTGGCTGGGCGGGCTGGCGGAGAGGTCGGTCTACGACGAAGCGGAGGCGGGGGCCGGCACGGGAGGCGAGCGATAGATGACGAACCTCAAGATCCTGTTCACGGTCGTGGCGACGCTGGCGGTGTTCACCTTCGTGGCGAATGTGATCCCGCAGGTACAGTCGGCGGTGCCAAGGGAGATCGTGCTCAGCGCGGACATGCCGCCCGAGGAGCTGGCGGCGATTGGCGAGGAGATCTACGCCGGGGTGGGCGGCTGCACCGCGTGCCACGGCCTCGGCACACGCGCTCCGGATCTCGTCGGGGTGGCGGGCAGCGTGTGCGCGACGCGCGTGCCCGGGCAGAGTTGCAAGGACTACCTGTGGGAGTCTCTGACCAACCCGACTGCCTACATCGTGGATGGCTTCGACCCCATCATGATTGATCAGAGCATCACCTCGTCGCAGGCCGAGTTGTGGACGCTCGTCGCCTACCTGGAATCGCAGGGTGGTGAGATCACGGTGAACGCGGACGACTTCGCCGCGGCGCTGGCCGCCGACGACGCGGCCGCCTCTGCCCCACCACCCGCCCCCGTGACCGACCCGAATCAGGTCGACGCGGTAGCCCTGATCACGGCGCAGGGCTGCCTCGCCTGCCACGCCCTCGGCGGCGAGGGCGGTATGGTCGCTCCTCCCCTCGAGGAGCTGCAGGGACAGGATCCGGCCGTCGTCCGCGAGGGGATCGTGGATCCGATGGCGACGATCAACGAGGAATACTCGGCCTTCGCCGGGACGATGCCGACGATCTTCGGCGATCTCATGTCCCCGGTCGAACTCGATGTGCTGGTGGAATTTCTGGTGGGGGGCGCGGGATCCGGGACGGAGGCTCCGGGCGAGCCCCCGGACACCCCGCCGGACAGCGCGGGAGGTAGCCGATGAAGCGTTACCTGTCCCATCCGTTCTGGCAGGGCGTGATCGTGGTCGTCGCTTCCTGGGTCGCGTTCGAGTACGTGATCGGATACGTCTTGCCGGTGATCGGCGTGGCGAGCGCGCCGGTCCCGAGTTCCGTCATCGTCGAGTACATGCTGATCGTACTCGTCGGCGTCCTCCTCTACATGAGCGCCGACGAGGAGCGCTGGCAGCGCTTCCGTGAACCGATCCAGGCCACCATGGTGCAGCCCGACCGGCGAACGGTGCGGGGCATCCTCATGGTGGCCTTTCCGGTCCTGATCGGCTGGCTCGCGTACGAGCGGGTGAAGCCGAGCTATGCCGCGCCGGCCACGTTGCGCGCCGTGCACCCGGCGCCGCCGACCCAGATCACCTTCCGCGGCGAGACGATCGAGCTGACGGGGCTGGAGAATCCGCTGCACGAGGAAGGCTCGCTGGAGGAGCACCTCGCAGTCGGGAAGCGGGTCTACGTCCGCAACTGCGTGCCCTGCCACGGTGACCTGCTCGACGGCCAGGGCCACTACGCGCAGGCATTCAACCCGGTGCCGGCCGACTTCACGAGTTCGGGGAACCTGCCACAGCTCACGGAGAGCTACGTGTTCTGGCGCATCGCCAAGGGCGGCCCCGGCCTGCCGCGCGAAGGGACGCCGTGGGACTCGGCCATGCCGGCCTGGGAGCTGATCCTCGAGCAGGACGAGATCTGGGCCGTCATCCTCTATCTCTACGAGCAGTCCGGCTACACGCCGCGCACGTGGGAGGAAGAAGGGGAAGGGGGCCACGAATGATGGGATCACGCCGGACCGCGATCGTGCTGTTGGCCCTGGCCGCGGGCGCTGCGCCCGCGCTGGCGGGGCAGGAAGAGGCGGCCGCCGCGGGCAAGGTCGTGTACGATCGCTGGTGCGCGGAGTGCCACGGCGAAACCGGGCAGGGGGACGGCTCGGCCGCTACCTCGATGCTGCCCCGGCCGCGCGACTTCACGCAGGCGCTGTACCAGATCCGCACCACCGGAAGCGGGCAACTGCCGACGGACGCGGACATCCGGTTCGCGATCGAGAACGGGCTCCCCGGTACGACGATGCCGGGCTGGCCCAATCTCACGAACCAGGAGATCGACGACCTCATCGTCTACCTGAAGAGCTTCTCGAGGTTCTTCGGGCAGGGTCCGGCGCCCGAACCGCTGGATTTCGGATCGGACCCCGGCGGCGGTCCGGCCGCGATCGAAGCGGGGGCGGCGGCATACCTCACGATGCTGTGCGAGGAGTGCCACGGCCTGTCGGGGCGCGGGGACGGGACCTCTGCGCCGACGCTCGAGGACTGGCGGGGCCTCCCGATTCGCGCGGCCGACCTCACCGAGGCGTGGTATCTGAATGGCGGCAGCAGCGTCGAGGACATGCACACCAGGATGTTGACCGGGCTGGACGGCACCCCGATGCCGTCGGCGATCGACGCCATGAACTCGGGCGTCGTTTCTCCCGATGAGGTGTGGCAGCTGGCGCACTATCTCGCCTCGTTCGGGCCGCGCGAGACGCCCCCCCTGCGTGAAGTCATCCGCGTGGGGCGCGCCGAGGGAGGACTCCCGGCCGACGGCAGCGATGAGGCGTGGGAGGGTGTCGAGCCCTTCTACTTTCCGCTCTCGGGCCAGGTCGTCCAGGTGCCGCGCAACTTCGCGCCGACGGTGGATGGCGTCTGGGTGCAGGGCCTTCACGACGGAAACGACATCGCGCTGCGCATGCAGTGGAACGACCCGTCCAACAGTCCGGACCCGAATTGGGACGAGTGGCAGACGAAGATCACCGCCGCGCTTGATCTCGACGGGGCGGAGCCCATCGCCCTCGACAGCGCCGGCGCACCGGTGGCGAGGCCCCCGGACGCGGTGCTCCTCCAGTTCCCGTTCGAGATGCCCGAGGGCACCGAGCGTCCGTATTTCCTGATGGGGGATTCCCGGGAGCCGGTCTATCTGTGGACCTGGGATTCGGAGACCGGCGTCGGCGCCGCGCGCGGCCGGGGACTCGACTCCGTCGAGCCGCTCACGGAGGATCCGGTCGCGGGGCAGGCCACGTGGGAGGAGGGGCGCTGGACGCTTCACGTCCGGCGTCCGATCGAGCTGGAGAGCGACGGTCTCGACTTCGCCGAGGGCATCCCCACGCCCATTGCCTTCCAGGCGTGGGATGGGTCGAGCGCCGAGGTCGGAAAGCGCAGTTCCGTGAGCTCGTGGTACTACATTCTGCTTGAACCCCCGGCGTCCAGCACGGTCGTCGTCACGCCTCTCCTGGCCATGCTCTTGACGGGGGCCTTCGGTCTCGTTCTCGTGCGCCGGGCCCAGGACCGTCGGAGGAACTGACGAGGCAACCAGGAAGGGCTCCTAACAGCCAATAGTGCAACAGCTTCTCGTACGGAGGTAAATCAATGCGATCGCATTTCTGGAACCGTTCCGCGGCTCTGCTGGCCGTCACGGCGATGGCCGCCTGCGGCGGCGGCGACGGCGGATCGTCGGAAGGCACGGCGGACGACGCAGGCGAGGCGCCTGCCGCCGCTGCGGTGGATCCGTCGACCGTCGGCACCATCTCGGGCATGGCCAACTTCGGCGGCATGGTCCCGACCATGGAGCCGATCGACATGTCGGCCGAGGAGGACTGTGCCGCCGGCTATGGCGCCGAGGGCCCCATGGCGCAGAACGTGCTCGCGTCCAACGGTGGCCTGGCCAACGTGTTCGTGTATCTGAGCGAGGGCGTCTCGGGCGCGCCGGCCGCGTCGGGCGCTGCCGAGCTCGACCAGGTGAACTGCCGCTATACCCCGCACGTTCTCGGCGTGCAGAGCGGACAGGACATCGAGATCACGAACAGCGACAACCTGCTCCACAACATCAACGCCACCCCGACCGAAAACCGCGGCTTCAACATCAGCCAGCCGAGGGCGGGGATCACCAGCACGCAGCGCTTCGCGGTGTCCGAGGTGATGGTGCCGGTGCGCTGCGACGTGCACGGTTGGATGCAGGCGTACATCGGCGTCGTGGATCACCCGTACTTCGCGGTCACGGGCGCCGACGGCAGCTACTCGATCGCCAACGTCCCCGCCGGCGACTACACGCTGACGGCGTGGCACGAGGAGTTCGGCACCATGACGGCGAGCGTGACGGTCACCGCCGGCGGCACGGCCGATGCCTCGTTCGACTACAACAGCGACATGATGGGCTCCAACGTCCCGCTGGGCGACGCACTCGTCATCGAGCACGGCACCGACCGCATCCGAGTGGAGCGCACCCAGTAACGCGAGGGGCGGGACCGGCGGCGCGAGCGCCGTCCGGTCCCGCTCGCGTTCCGTTCATTTGCAGGGATCACCTGGAAGGAGATAGCTCGTGGATTGGGCGCTGCCCCCGAACTACTCGACATTCGGCATCGTGATCGACCAGCTGTTCTGGATCATCCTCGTCATCACCGGGATTGCCTTCGTCCTCGTGGAGGGCGGCATCCTCTGGTTCTGCATCAAGTACCGCGGGCGCGAGGGAGCGAGGGCGCACTACACGCATGGATCGAACAAGGTCGAGATCATCTGGACGGTGATCCCGGCCATCATCATCGCGGTCCTCGGCGCCTACTCGGCCATGGTCTGGGACGACATCAAGGGGAACTCCAACCGGCCGCAGGATGCGCTTGAGTTTCTCGTCGTCGGCAAGCAATTCGAGTGGAACATCACCTATCCCGGCATGGACCGGACGTTGGGGACGGGGGACGACTTCACCGTTCGCAACCAGTTCCACTTCCCGGTGAACGAGGACATCACGATCCTGCTCGAATCCGAGGATGTGATCCACTCCTTCTTCATCCCCGAACTCCGGGTGAAACAGGATGCGGTGCCCGGCATGACCATCCCGGTGTGGTTCGACGCGACCCAGACCGGAAACTTCGAGATCGCGTGCGCCGAGCTATGTGGCCTGGGCCACTACTACATGATGGCGAGCGTAACCGTGCACAGCGCGGCGGAATTCGACGCCTGGCAGGCCGGCCAGGCGACCGCCCAGTGATCGAGAAAGGCTGATATGGCGACGATCGTAGCGGAGGCGACGGGGCAGGCGATTCTGCAGGAGGAACACGAGCAGTCGTTCCTGCGCAAGTACATATTCTCGACCGACCACAAGGTCATCGCGATCCAGTTCCTGATCTACACGCTGTTCTTCCTCATGATCGGCGGACTGCTCGCGATGCTCATGCGATACCAGATCGCGTGGCCGGCGCGGGGCGAGCTGCCGCTGGGCGGGATCTTCCCCGAGACCATGGTCGCGAGCGGGTACATCCTGCCCGAGTTCTACAATGCCCTCGTCACCATGCACGGCTCGGTGATGGTGTTCCTCGCCATCATGCCGATGCTCGTGGGCGTGTGGGCGAACTACCTCATCCCGCTCCAGCTGGGGACGCACGACATGGCGTTCCCGCGGCTCAACATGCTCTCGTTCTGGCTCATGGTGCCGGCCGGCATCCTCACCCTGGCCAGCTTCTTCGTGGTGGGAGGCGCGGCGGGGGCCGGCTGGACGCTCTACGCCCCGCTCAGCGCCCGTCCCGACCTGACCGGCGTCGGCCTCGGACAGATCCTGTGGCTGGTGGCGCTCATCTTCATCGGGCTCTCTTCGATTCTCGGATCGGTGAATTACATCACGACCACGATCAACATGCGCGCGCCCGGGATGACCTGGATGCGCATGCCGCTCACCATCTGGTCCCTGTTCATCACGGCCATCCTCGCGCTGCTCGCCATGCCGGTGCTGTCGGCGGCGGGGATCATGCTCGTCTTCGATCAGACGATCGGCACGAGCTTCTTCCTCCCGGAGGGCGGGGGACAGCCGCTGCTCTGGCAGCACCTGTTCTGGTTCTTCGGCCACCCGGAGGTCTACATCCTCATCCTCCCGGCCATGGGTTTCACCTCCGAGATCCTCTCGGTGGGGTCGCGGAAACCGGTGTTCGGCTACAGGGCGATGGTGCTGGCGCTCGTCTCGATCGCCTTCCTGGGCTTCATCGTGTGGGGCCACCATATGTTCCAGAGCGGGATGAACCCGATGCTGGGGCTCACGTTCACGGTCTCGACGCTCTTCATCGCCGTGCCCTCGGCGATCAAGACGTTCAACTGGATGGGCACCATGTGGCGGGGGAACCTCCAGTTGCACACGGCCATGCTGTTCGCGATCGGGTTCGTGGCGATGTTCGCGATCGGAGGCCTGTCGGGCGTGTTCATGGCCTCGACGCCGGTCGACATCTACATCCACGACACGTACTTCATCGTGGCCCACATCCACTACGTGCTCTTCGGCGGGAGCCTGTTCGCGCTCTTCGGCGCGATCTACTTCTGGTATCCGAAGATGTTCGGCCGGATGATGAACGAGACCATGGGCAAGATCCACTTCTGGCTCACCTTCGTCTTCTTCAACCTTGTCTTCTTCCCGATGCACGGCGTGGGGATGGTGGGGATGATGCGGCGCATCTACGACTCCACCGGTTACGCGCACCTGCAGGGGATCGAGGACTCCAACGCGCTCATCTCGTGGTCCGCGTTCATCCTCTTCGCGTCGGGCTTCCTGTTCGCGTTCAACTTCTTCTGGAGCCTGAAGAAGGGGAAGAAGGCCGAGGCGAATCCGTGGAACGCGACGACGCTGGAGTGGCAGACGCCGTCGCCGCCCAAGCACGGGAACTGGGAGGAAATCCCCGTCGTCTATCACGGGCCGCACGAGTACAGCCACCCGGATGTGGAGGACAAGGACTGGCTGGCGCAGAACGAACGGCCGGATGTCGTGAGCCCGGCCGCGGGCAGTCACTAATCGCATAGAAGGGATCAGACGAGATGGCACACGCCGCGACCGCAGGCCGGGTCCCCGAGAGAGGGCTCGATGTCTACACCCAGAAGGTGGGAATGTGGGTGTTTCTGTGCTCGGAGGTGATGTTCTTCGCCGGCCTCATCGGCTCGTACGTTGTACTTCGCTTCGGGGCCTCCGATACCTGGGCGGAGCCCAACGAGGTACTGGCTGTCCCGATCACCGCGTTCAACACCTTCCTCCTCATCTGCAGTTCGGTGACGATGGTGAAGGCGTTCGCGGCCGCGCAGGCGGGGGATCAGAAGGGGATCAAGCTGTGGCTCCTGTCGACGACCCTGCTGGGTGCCACCTTCCTCGGTGTGCAGGTGTATGAGTATACCGAACTCGTCCTGCACCAATCCTGGCAGGGGAGCCAGGGGTTCACGCCGGCCGCGGGACTGTACGGAGCCACCTTCTACACGATGACGGGATTCCACGGTTTCCACGTTCTGCTGGGCGTGATCTGCCTCGCTTGGGCCACGATCCGCGCCTGGAGGGGACACTGGGGGGCGGACAACACGCACGGCATCGAAGTGCTCGGACTCTACTGGCACTTCGTCGACCTTGTGTGGATCATCCTGTTCACGATCGTATACCTGATCTAGCCGTCACGGACCGGTGGGTGACCGAGAGCTACGGAGCGAACGAATGAGTGAAGCCGGACACGCGGCCGGCGCCGCGGACGATCATGCGCACGAGCACCCGAAGTACATGCTCATCTGGCTGTACCTGGCCATCCTCACGGCCCTTGAGGTGGGGGTGGTTTACCTGGACATCGCGAAGTGGATGATCGTCGTGTCGCTTCTCGTCATGGCCGCATGGAAAGCGCTGCTGGTGGCGCTCTACTACATGCATCTGAAGTTCGAGCCCAACCGCCTGCGGCTGGTGGCGCTGGCGCCGCTGCCGGCCGTGGCCATCATGATCATCGCGATCATGATGGAGTACGTGTAAGCGCCGACTTCGCCGTGGAAGCCGGGAGTCTCTTGAAGGCCCGCGGGATCCCGCTCGGCGGGATCTCGAGACGGGTCCACTCGGTTCTCGGGACGCTTCCCTCGTACCTGGAGCTCACGAAGCCGCGCATCACGGCGCTCGTCGTCGTCACCGCGGCCGCCGGTTTCCTCCTCGGCGCGGCGAGCTTCGACTTGGCCCTCTTCGCCCACGCCATGATCGGCGTGGCCCTCGTCGCCTCCGGCACGAGCGCGATGAACCAGGTGCTGGAGCGGGATGTGGACGCGCTCATGGTCCGGACGCGCTCGCGGCCCCTGCCGGCCGGGCGGGTCGGAACGCCGTCGGCCGCCATCGTGTCGGGGTTCCTGGCCGCGGCGGGGATCATATGGCTGTGGGTCGCGGTCAATCCGATCACCGCCGGCCTCGCCCTTGCCACCTTCATCTCCTACGACCTCGTGTACACGCCGCTCAAGCGGGTGCACTCGCTTTCGACTGTCGTGGGCGCGGTGCCCGGGGCACTGCCGATCCTCGGCGGCTGGACTGCCGCCACAGGACAGCTGAGTCCTGGGGGTTGGGCGCTGTTCGGGATCCTCTTCCTCTGGCAGTTGCCGCACTTCCTCGCCTTGGCGTGGCTGCTGCGGGACGACTACGAGGCGGCGGGCCTCCGCATGCTCTCCGTCGGCGACTTCGAGGGCCGGCAGACGCGCCACCAGGCGCTGCTCTACGCCCTGACCCTGATCCCGGTGAGCCTCGTCCCCAGCGTCCTCGGCCTCACGGGGGCCGTCTACTTTGGGGTCGCGCTTGCCCTTGGAGCTTTCTTCCTCCTGGCCGCGATCCGGTTCGCCCGTTCCGCATCGTCGGCCAACGCTCGAGGTTTGTTCCGGGCCTCGATCCTCTATCTTCCACTGCTGATGGCGGTGCTCGTCCTCGACAAGCTGTAGCGGCCAAGTGCTGAACACCTTCGCCTCCCTCGCGGCGGCCACGCAGATGCAGCATACCCCGAACGAACAGGCGGGATACCTCCTGATGTTCGTCTTCATGGCGGCGATGCCCTACCTCCTGCTCGTCGTGATTGGAGGCGGGATCTTCCGGGCGCGCCGCCGACAACGCGAGCGGGAGGTGGAGGAGGCCCTGGAAGAGCAACGCGAATGGGAGGCGGCGCGCGCCGACCCGGACTCCGTATGCTGAGGCCATGCTGACGCTCAGGCGGAGGATCCGGGCAGGGCTCGTAGGAGGCCTGCTGGGCGGTTTCGTCCTCGCTGTACTCTTCTACTTCTACGACCTCGGCCAGGGGACCCCGCTTCAGACGCCCGCATTCCTGTGGGGGGCGCTCATCAGCCGGGCGGAGGTCGAGTCTTCCATCGGGATCATCGCGGGCTTCACCATCATTCACTTCGCCGCCTGGGGAGGGCTCGGGATGCTGGCGGCGGCGCTCGTGCAGTGGGCGGGCGTCCCCCGCAACGTGTTCATCGGCGCGCTGTACGGCCTCTTCGTGTGCTCACTCGCCTTCTACATCGGACTCATCCGGGCGCCCTCCGGACTCGTGATGTCCGCGCCGGGCTGGCCCGCCGTCTTCTTCGGGAACGCGCTCGCCGGCGTCGTGATGTTCACCCACATGCACTGGGTGAGTTCCGAACCCGGGATCGTGGGGATGATGAACTTCCTCCAGACCCACCGGGTCACGCGGCACGGCATCTACGCCGGGCTCCTCGGCGCGCTCGTCGTCGCGCTCTGGTTCCTCATCATCGACACCATCCTCCGGGAACCCCTCTATACGCCGGCGGCGCTGGCCACGGTCCTCTTCCGCGGCGCGCCCACGCTCGTCGCGGTCGAGATCTCGCTCGTGCCGATTCTCGGATACACGCTCGCCCACTTCGCCTTCTTCGTCCTGTTCGGCGTCGCGGTCTCCGGCCTCGCACGACAGGTGTCGAGGTTCCCGCCGCTGGCGCTCGGCATCATCGTTCTGTTCGTCGTGTTCGAGGTCTTCTTCATCGCCATGGTCGCGATGCTGGGCGGGTGGATCCTCGAGGAGCTCGCATGGTGGTCGATTCTGGTCGGCAACATCCTCGCGGCGCTCGTCATGGGCGGATACCTGTGGAGGGTCTACCCGGCGTTCGCGGAGAGTCTCACGGCGGATAGCCTTTGGGCGGACTGAACCCGCCCCCGGTCCTCGTGGCCACGCGCAGCGCCCACAAACTCCGCGAGATTCGCGGCCTTCTCGCCGACCTCCCGATCCGCTTGCTCGGCCCGACCGATCTCGGCCTTCCCGAATCGGAGGAAGAGGACGAGCTCGAACCCTTCGATACGTTCGCGCGTAATGCCCTCTCCAAGGCGAAGTACTTTCATCGTCGATCCGGACTTCCCGTGCTCGCGGATGATTCCGGCCTGTGCGTGGAGGCGCTCGAAGGCGGCCCGGGCGTGCGGACGCGCCGCTTTGCCCCGGCGGACCGGGTCGCGCGCTGGGGACGGGACGAAGCGAACAACCGCTGGCTGCTCGAGCGTCTGGAGGGTGTAGCGGACGGGTGCCGCGGGGCGCACTATCGCTGCGCCGTCGCACTCACCGACGATCTGTGCCACGAAGTCGTGGAGGGTATCGTGCGCGGACGAATCGCACGCAAAGCGAGCGGCTCGGGCGGCTTCGGCTACGACCCGCTGTTCGTGCCGGAGGGCCACGACCGCACCTACGCGGAGCTGCCCGCGGCGGTGAAGACGGCGACGAGCCATCGAGCGAAGGCGATCCGAGGGGCCAGGGGATGGATCGAAAGGGAGGTCCTGCGGAATCGGGGCGGCCGGATTTGAACCGGCGACCCCCTGCTCCCAAAGCAGGTGCGCTACCGGACTGCGCCACGCCCCGAAGGCCGGGAAGATGGGCCGTCCGGGAGGTCGAAGCCACCCCGCTCCGGGAGCGGTCATGAGGATCGGCAGGATTTTCGAGGGACGACCGGGGGCGGGGAAGCTGTTCGCCATGATGGGGCTGGCGGCGCTCGTCCTCTTCGTCATCGGGATCCTGCGCCCGCTGCGCAGCGCCTTCGCCCTCTCCGGACTCGCGGCGGGCGATTTCTACCAGGTGTACTTCATCAGCGCCGCCGTCGTCGTCGTGGCGCCGATCTACAACGCCCTCGCGGACCGCATCTCGTGGCGCCGCCTCATCCCCCTGACGGCCGCCTTCTTCGCCCTCAGCATGGTCGCCTTCCGCCTCCTGTACCAGCCGGGCGAGGCGTGGTTCGGGCTCATCTTCTACGGGTGGTACGACGTGCTCGCGGCCTCGCTCGTCACGCACTTCTACATGGCGACGCAGGTCTTCTACAATGCTCGCGACGCGAAGCGCGCCTATCCCATCGTCATCGCTTCGGGTTCGGCCGGGGCCACGCTCGGCGCGCTGCTCACGACCGTGTTCGCGTCCGGCGGCGGGCCGTCCGAAAACCTGCTCCTCGTGGCGGGCGGTGCGCTCCTCATGCTGGCGGGCGGGCTCGCGCTCGTGTGGTCCCGCGAGGCGCCCGAGCCACCTTCGGAATACGCGCACGCGGAGGATCCCGATCTGGAGCGGAGCGACCTCAAGCGCATGGCTGCCCACCCGCAGGTGCGGCTTATCGCGGCCACCGTCCTCCTGACCATCGTCGTCAAGCAGTTCATCGACTACCAGTACAACACCCTCACGCGCGAGGTCTTCACCGATCTGGGCGCGATCGCCGGCTTCCTCGCCTTCGTGGACGTCCTCACACAGTGGCTGCCTATCGTCGTCCTCCTCGCGCTGCGTCCGGTGCTGCGACGGTGGGGGGCTGCGGTCGCCGTCATCATCTTCCCACTCGCCGTCATCCTCGCGACCGGAGCGCTCGCCGCCGCCGTCTGGCTGTCCGCCGCGGCGCTCGCCGTCGCCGTCGGGGCCCGGACGACGGAGAAGACGTTCCGCTATTCCGCCGAGCGGATGGGGCGCGAGATCCTCTACGTGCCGGTCCCCGAGGACATCAAGCTCAAGGCGAAGTCGTACATCGACGTCGCGGTGGAGAAGGGCCTCGGGAAGGTGCTCTCGGGCGTACTCATCGCGATCCCGTCCATTGCGCTCGCGGGCGTATCGATCACCGGCCGGCTCATCATCATCGGGTTCGCCGGGGTGGTTCTGGCAGGCATCCTTCTGCTCGCTTTCCTGAAGGTGCGCAAGTCCTACGTAACGAGCCTGGCCGAATCCTTCGAGGGGCGCTTTGCGAGCCTGCGGGGAACCTTCGTGTCGATGGCCGACGTGGGCGCCCTCGCTCTCGCGCGGGACGCGTTGACAGACGACCGGCCCCTGAAGGTGGCGTTCGCCTTCGACCTGCTGCGCGGCGCCACGCCGGATGATATCGAGACGCTCGCGCCCGAACTGTACCGCCTGCTCGAACACGAGAATCCGGAACTCCGGGCGCGGGCGCTCGGGTCGCTGTCGCGCGCTCCCGGGCTCTCGAACGAGCAGGCGGTGCGCGCCTTGCTCGAGGATGCCGATTCCCGGGTCCGTCGGGCCGCCGCCCGGCTCCTCGCTCTGAAGGCGGCGCCGCGCGCCCGCGACGTCCTCATCCCGATTCTGAACTCCGAGTCGACCAACGCCCGCTCCGCCGCGCTCGACTGCCTGTTCAGCGACTTCGGCTCCGCCCGGGCCGAACGAATCGCCACCCCCCGCTTCGAACATCTGCTCCGGGAACATGAACGGGGGCAGCTCGATGCGTCCGGCGCCCGCGAGCTGGCGATGGCGGCGGGGCTCGTGCCCGGCCACCCTGCCGTCGAGGGCGTCCTGCTCGAACTCGTCGCCGACTCACGCGATGAGGTGGCGGCGGCGGCCGTGCGAGGCGCGTCCCGGCTTCCGCAGCCGGCACTGGTGCAGGCGGCCATCGCAGCGCTGGCCATCCCCCGGACCCGGAGCGCGGCGCGCGACGGCCTCGCGGGGCGGGGCGAGGAGATCGTCACACCGCTGCTCGCGGCGCTCTCCGATCCGGCTGCCGATCCCTGGGTACGGCGGGGCGTGGCCGTCGTGCTCGGCGAAATCGCGACCCACGCGGCGATCGACGCTCTCATCACATCCTACCTGCTGCCGGAGACCGAGCAGGCCCTCGACGACCAGGCCCTGGTGTCGCTTCACCGGCTGCGGACGCAGCATGATCACCTCACGTTTCCGGCCGACCGGGTGCTCGAGGCCGTGGAGCGCGAGGTGAGGGCGTCCCGGCGCTACGCCCGCGCCGCCACCGCGCTCGAGGGCGTGCCGGCGTCGATGCCGGGGACGCTGCTCCTCCGGGCGCTCGAGGAGGCACGGAGAGATCGGCGGGCGAGTGTCTTTCGGTGGCTAGGGCTCGTATATCCCGAACAGGCGATGAGGCGCAGCTACCTGGCCCTGGAGAGCGGACGGCAGCGGCGCCGCGCAAACGCGCTGGAGTGGATCGAGAGCACCGTCGGACACGCTACGTTCTCGGATCTCAGGCCGGTGCTCGCGGAGGAGCCCCCGAAGGCGCCCCCGCGCGGAGCGGAGGAGGTCCTCCGGGAGCTGTGGGACGATGAGGACGCGTGGATCGCGAGGTGCGCGCTCTGGACGTCCTTCGAGACCTCCCGCGAAACGATGGCCTCCGCACTCGATGGATTCGTGCCGGCGGAGCCGGCATTGGCGCTGGTGGCTCGCAGGCTTGCGCGGCGGGCGCAGACCCCCGTAAGGGACCCGGGCAGGGAACGAGACGAGGAAGAGATGGAACTGATCGAGAAGGTATTCCGCCTGCAGAGCGTGGATCTCCTTTCAGGCGTGAAGAGCCGGCAGCTCGCGCTCCTCGCGTCCATCGCGAGGGAGGTCGAGGTGCGGCCGGATGCGGTCTTCATCCGCAGGGGAGAACCCACGGACGCCCTCTACCACGTCATCCACGGCGAAGTCTCATTGGAGGGTGCGGGCGAAGGGTCGATCGCCGTCGGGGACGGCGAAGCATTCGGCACGTGGGCCCTGATCGACGAACACCCGAGCCTGGTCGAAGCGCGCGCCATCGAATCCACCCGTGTACTGCGCATCACCCGGGAGGACTTCCGCGACCTTCTGATCGACCACCCGGAACTCGGTCTCGACCTCCTCCGCGGGCTCGCGAGTCGCGTTCGCGGCCTGGCCATGACATGATCCCACATGGCTGAGATCACACCGGACGCCGGGACCGTGATGATCGTCGACGACGAGGACATGGTCGTCGGCGCGATTCAGGGCTTCCTGGAGCTCGAGACGGACCACATCGTGCTCCCTTTCACGTCCCCGCGGGCCGCTCTCGCCCGCCTGGAGGAAGAACCGGTCCACGCGATCGTGGCGGACCTCATGATGCCCGAACTCGATGGCGTGAAGTTTCTGACGCGGGCCCGTGAACTGAGGCCGGAGGCGACCCGGATCCTGCTCACCGGCTACGCCGAAAAGGAAAACGCGATCCTGGCCATCAACGAAGCGGGTCTCTACCAGTACCTTGAGAAACCCTGGGACAACGACGCGCTGGCCTTCGCCATCCGCAACGGCGTCGAGCGAAGCCTCCTCTTCCGGGTGCTGACGGAGCGCCTCGCCGAACTGGAAGCGGCACACGATGAACTCGCCGGACTCCGGCAGCGCTGGATCCAGGCCTTCCTGTGAGCGAGCCGGGAATCGGGGCGACGGCCCGGGAGATCACCCAGGCCCGGCTGGCCACGCTGGGTACCCTGGTTGCCGGCATCGCGCACGAACTCAACACGCCGTTGGGGGCGCTGAACAGCAACCACCACGTCATCGAGCGCGCGCTCCTCAAGCTCGGGGACATCCTCGAAGATGAAGTCGTAACGCCGGACGAACTCGATGAAGTCCGGCGCGTCGTGCGCGCCACCGAATCGGTGCTGCGAACGAACGGCATCGCCGTGGAACGCATGGTGAACCTCGTACAGAACCTGAGGAATTTCGGGCGGCCCACCACCTCCGAGGCTCGCCCCGTGGACCTTCACGAAGGCATCGAGGGCACGCTGGCGCTTCTGGGACACGAGTTGAGGGAGGTCGAGGTCGTCCGGGACTTCGGGGATCTGCCGCCCGTGGTGTGTCATCCGAACCGGATCAACCAGGTGTTCATGAATCTCGTGCACAACGCGGCCCAGGCCATGCACGATGGCGGCGTACTCACGATCGCGACGCGCGCGGAAGGAGACCACGCGCACGTCCGCGTCGCCGACACGGGCCGGGGCATCCCGCACGACGTAATCGAGGAGATCTTCGAGCCCGGCTTTACGACGAAGGGCGACCGGATCGGGATGGGGCTGGGATTGGCCATCGCCCTTCAGATCGTCGACCAGCACGGGGGCGAGATCTCCGTGCGGAGCGAATTGGGTCAGGGCACCACCTTCGACGTGGATCTCCCCATCACCCCACCCCGGCACCGGAAACCGGAGGAGGCCGCGGATGCATCTCGGTAGACTCTTCGGCGCCGCGTGCCTCGCGGTCGCCGTGCCGGTCGTCCTGTCGGGTCAGGACTCGAACTTCCTCATGCCGGTGGCGGAGATCGAACGGATTCTGCGCACGGAGGAGATCGGCGTCATCGACGTGCAGCCGTCCCGAGGATTGCCGGGGGAGCGCACCTACCGCGTGACGATGCAATCGGGGGACCGGGTCCTTCAGATCAAGTACGCTCCCGCAAGCGAAGGGGCGGACGCGTTCAACAATCGACCCCGCTACGAGCTCGCGGCTTATGTGGTCCAGAGCCTCTTTCTCGACGAAGCCGAGTGGGTCGTGCCTCCAACGGCGATTCGCGCCTTTTCGGTCGACGCTGTCCAGGCCACGGTGGACCGGGCGCCGGGCGACGCGGCGTCGCCGGTGGAGCAGACCTTCTCGGAGTGGCGGGTGGCACTTGTCGCCCTTCAGTACTGGCTGTTCAACGTCGGCCTTCCGGAGGAGCTTCCGGACAGAGACCGCCTCGAAGACGACGAGGCCTATGAACGTGCGCTCGGAAACTTCAACCTCTTCACCTATGTGATCCGGCACAGCGACTCGAACGAGGGGAACTTCGTCCAGTCGCTGGATGCCGTGCGGCCGCGCGTATTCAGCGTCGACAACGGGGTGGCCTTCGCCAGCGAGGAGAGCGACCGCGGCACCCGATGGCGCGACCTGCAACTCGACCGCTACCCCGCCTCCGCGATCGACCGGCTTCGGAGCCTCACGCTCGAGGAGTTGCAGGCGCGGCTCGGCGTCCTCGTTCAACTCGAGATCCAGGACGGAAACTTCCTGGAGGTGGAGCCGACGGAGAACCTGAATCCGGGCCGCGGGGTCCGTCACGATGCGCAGCGAATCCAGCTGGGCCTCACGGAGTCCGAGATCCGGGCCATGCACCGGCGCATCGTCCGCCTCATCGACTGGGTGGACGAAGGCCGGTACGAGTTGCTCCCCTGAGGCCCCGGCGTCGGATGTCCGGTCTCCTCGGCTGTGCCGTCGCCGCCGCGGGGGTGGGGTGGCTGGGTGCCTCCGCCCCTGCGCCCGGATACCCAGGCCCCCCGGCCGGATCCCATCCGCCCACGGGGCAGGCGGAGTGGCGCTTCGACGGGGAGTATGGACTCTACGTCGCTTACGACCGGCGCGGCCTCGAAGTCCGCTGGCTGACGGAGGAGGCGCGGCCCGGGCTGGTTCGGGCGATCGTGAATGGCCGGGTCGTCGATGAACGGCGGACGGACCCGGGACACGCACACGCGGCGCGTCTTCGGGTACGGGCGCCGGAAATCACGCTCGAATACGGAGCCGAACACGTCGAAGGAGAGGGCGGGGCGGCTTCTCTTCAGCGCACCCGGATCTGGGCCGACCCCCGACCCCCGGAAGTCGAACTTGCGGCCCACGACTCCGTGTTCGTGTTCGGGGATGTGCACGGCGAATTCGACCGCGTGGTCTCGCTCCTGGGCCGAGGCGGTCTGGTGGACGCGGACCTCCACTGGACGGGCGGCCGCGCCGTGGTCGCCTTTCTCGGCGACCTGTTCGACCGGGGGGACGACGTGACGCGTCTCCTCTGGTTCGTCTACCGCCTGGAACGGGAGGCCGAGGCCGTCGGCGGCCGGGTCATCACGCTCCTCGGAAACCATGAAGCGATGGTCCTGTCCGGCGACCTGCGCTACGTGGCGCCCAGGGAACAGACGGTCGGCGACCGGCACGGCATTTCCTACGAGGCGCTCTTCGACCCGGGCCGGTCCGTCCTCGGACGGTGGCTCGCCGCCAAGCCGGGACTGGTGCGGCTGGGGGATCTCCTGCTCGCACACGGCGGCGTGAGTCCGGCATATGCCGATGTCTCGCTCCAGGAATACCAGGACACCCTCGGGGCCTTCATCGCGGAGCCGTTGTTCACGAGATGGCGGGACCGGGCCTTCCTCCGCGAATTCGCGCGCGAGACCCGGCTCGATTCCGCGCAGATCTTCCGCCGGTACGACTTCTTCTTCGGACCCGCGAGCGTGCTCTGGTATCGGGACCTCGTGCTCTCCGACACGCTCGGGGGCCACCTCGACGCCGTTCTGGAGCGTTTCGGGACCGGCGTCCACATCGTCGGGCACACGCCGGTGAGAACGATCCGCGAGAGCTACGGCGGAAAGCTGATTGCCGTCGACCTGCTGGACGCCGCGGCGGAGATGCTGCGCCTCATCCGCCGTGCCGACGGAAGTTGGAACCGGGAGAGTATCAGGCTGGACGGGGAGGCCCGACCACTCGACTCAGTGGCGGTACCCGGCGCCTGACGAGGGGCGCCGCCGGCCGCCTACGCTCCTTGGAGAGTCCCGTGCCGGACCGCGCCGCCGCCCACTGTGGCAGCGCAGGCGTTGGGCCGCAGATGATAGAGCCAGTGTTCCACGTCGGGCGCGTCGATCACGACGAAATCCGCGGCGGCCCCAGGCTCCAGCGATCCGACTTCGCCTTCGAGGCCGAGGGCACGGGCCGCGTACCGCGTCGTGCCCTTGAGGACTTCAGCCGGGGTCATGCGCTGGCGAGTACAGGCCAGCGTCATGGCGAAGGGAAGGTGATAGGACGGGGCCGTGCCGGGGTTGAAGTCGCTGGCGACCGCCACTGCGACACCGCCATCGATGAGGGCCCGGGCCGGGGGCGGAGCCTGGTCGAGGTAAAGACTCGCCAGCGGGAGCGTGACCCCGACGACCCCGGCCTGCGCGAGGGCTTTGATCCCGGACTCGGACACGTACTCCAGGTGGTCCGCCGACACGGCCCCGAGAGACGCCGCGAGTTCGGCTCCGCCACCGCCCGTGAGCTGATCCACGTGGAGCTTCGGCCGTAATCCCAGGTCGGATCCCCGCTCGCAGATCCGCCGCGCCTCGTCTGCCGAGAACGCCGAATCCTCGACGAAGACATCGCAGAAGTCGGCCAGCCCCTCCTCGGCTACTGCCGGCAGGATCTCTTCGGTGATGAGTTGCACGTAGCCCGCCCGGTCCTCCGTCCATTCCGGAGGGACGACGTGCGCAGCGAGGCACGTCGCGACGATCCGTGCGGGCCCGCTCTCATTGAGCCGCCGATACACGCGCAGGAGTCGGAGTTCGGTCTCGAGGTCCAGGCCGTAGCCGCTCTTCGCCTCGACCGTCGTGACGCCGAGGGCGACCATCTCGGAGAGGAAGCCGTGCGCCCGATCGACGAGAGCCTCCTCGTCGAGTACACGCGTAGCCCGCACGGTGGATTTGATCCCGCCTCCGGCCGCGGCGATCTCCAGGTAGTCCCGGCCCCGGATCCGGTCGGAAAACTCGCCCGCTCGCCAGCCGCCGAAGGCGAGGTGCGTGTGCGCGTCCACGAGGCCGGGTACAACGAGCCGTCCGTCGGCGCTCCAGGCACGTTCGTCCTCGTATTCCGCCGGCAGGGCCGCGGCCGGTCCGGCCCAGAGAACGACCCCATCTTGCCACACCAGCGCCGCATCGCGGATGAGCCCGATGTCCTCCTGGCCGACAGGGTTCGCACAGGTGGCGAGACAGCCGATGTTCGCGAGGCGCGGCATGGCGGCGAGCCGGCGGCTACTCGAGCATGGGCAGGTCGACGCCGCGCTCGCGGGCGGTCCGCATCGCCTCCGGATATCCCGCGTCGGCGTGCCGCATGACCCCGGTCCCCGGATCCGCCGTGAGCACGCGCTCCAGCCGCCGGCTGCCGGCTGCCGTCCCGTCCGCCACGCACACCATGCCCGCGTGCGTCGAATAGCCGATGCCCACACCGCCCCCGTTGTGAATCGACACCCAACTCGCCCCGCAGGCGGTGTTGAGCAGCGCGTTGAGCAGCGGCCAGTCGGCGATCGCATCGGAGCCGTCCCGCATCCCCTCCGTCTCCCGATTCGGCGACGCCACGGAGCCGGTGTCGAGGTGATCGCGCCCAATCACGATCGGCGCCTGCACGCGTCCCGTCTTCACGAGCCAGTTGAAGCGTTCTCCCATCTCCGCCCGTTCGCCGTACTCGAGCCAGCAGATGCGGGACGGGAGGCCCTGGAAGTGCACCCGCTCGCGCGCCTGCCGGATCCAGCGCGCGAGGGCCTCCTTCTCCGGGAACGTCCCGAGCACGGCGTCGTCCGTCACGGCGATGTCGCCGGGGTCGCCGGAGAGGGCGGCCCAGCGGAAGGGGCCCGCGCCGCGGCAGAACAGCGGCCGGATGAAGGCCGGCACGAAGCCGGGGATGTCGAAGGCCTCCGCCATCCCGCGCAGGTCCGCCACCTGTCCCCGGAGGTTGTTCCCGTAGTCGAACGCGATCGCGCCTCTCGCCTTGAGCGCGAGCATGGCGGACACGTGCGCGACCATCGAATCGAGTACGCGCTCGACGTAGTCGTCCGGGTCCGAGGTGCTCATCGCCTCGGCCTCTTCCACGGACAGGCCCGCGGGGATGTAGCCGAGGCGGAGATCGTGGGCCGAGGTCTGATCCGTGAGCACGTCGGGCACGACGCCGCGCTCCACCAGCGCCGGCAGAACCTCGGCGATGTTCCCGAGCAGGGCCACGGAGAGCGCCTCGCGCCGTTCCATGGCGGCGGTGAGCAACTCCAGCGCCTCGTCGAGGTCCGTCGACATGCGGTCGCAGTAGCCCGTGTCGAGGCGGCGGCGGATGCGGTCCTCCCGGACCTCGACCCCGAGGAACGCGCCTCCGTTCATCGTCGCGGCGAGGGGCTGGGCACCCCCCATTCCTCCCAACCCGGCGGTCACCACGAGCCGCCCCGCCAGGGAACCCCCGAAGTGCTGTCGCGCGAGTTCCGCGAACGTCTCATACGTCCCCTGGAGGATCCCCTGCGTGCCGATGTAGATCCACGAGCCGGCGGTCATCTGTCCGTACATCGTGAGCCCCAGCGCATCGAGACGCCGGAACTCGTCGATATCCCCCCAGCGGGGCACGAGGTGGGCGTTCGCGATGAGGACGCGCGGCGCCTCGTCGTGGGTGCGGAACACGCCGACCGGCTTTCCGCTCTGGACGAGAAGGGTTTCGTCGTTCTCGAGCCGGCGCAGCGTCTCCACGATCTTCGCGTATGCGGCCCAGTTACGCGCCGCCTTGCCCGCGCCGCCGTACACGACGAGGTCCTCGGGCCGCTCCGCCACTGCCGGGTCGAGATTGTTCATCAACATCCGGAGGGCCGCCTCCTGGTGCCATCCCCTGCAGGAAAGCGTCGTTCCCCTCGGCGCCCGGATCGGTCCGGCAGGTTTCATTCGCCTCCTCCGTCTTCGCGGTCTGCAGTCTCCGGCAGCTCCAATATCTGGTCCGGTCCGAGATCCGCGTCCAGCCGTACGGGGTCGAGGCCTCGGAGGGCGTCGGCCGGTACCGGACCGATGAACTCGGAGCCCGCGAGCGCAACGCCTTCGGCCCGCGCCCCCGCGGCCACGCGCTCGTACACCGTGTTTACGCCCGTCACCGCGTGACGCGTCAGGTTCATCGACACCTGCGTCAACCTCCGCCGCCGAAGCGAGATGCCGAGCGCACGGACGTGCGGGAGTCCGCCGCTCGATTCCCGGATCGCCGCGGCGATGCGCCGAGCCGGTCCGGGGTCTTCCGTATCCAGATTCACATTGAAGCGCACGAGGGCCGCTCGCACCCCGACGACGACGGCCCCCAGCGACGGATGGGGCGAGCGAGGCCCGAGATCCGGCCTCCATTCGGGGTTCGACAACTTTCCGGCCAGACCCTCGAACTGCCCGGACCGGATACGGGGGAGGGAAGCCCGGCCCGGATTCGCCGCCGCCCGTTCGTAGAAGAAGACGGGGACCGAGCGCGCCGCCGCCCACTCGCCGAAGGATCGGGCTGCACCGAGCGCGTCGGCCTCGGGACAGCCCGGGCCTCGCACGAAGGGGACGACATCCAGTGCGCCGATCCGGGGGTGCTGGCCCCGATGCCGCCGCAGATCCACCTCGGCGTATACGGCCGCCGCGAGCGCGGACGTCGCGCGGACCACGGCATCCGGGGCGCCCCGGTACGCGAGCACCATGCGGTGGTGATCCGGGTCCGCCGACCTGTGGATGAGTTCAACTCCGGGGCTCGCCTCGACCGCCGCCGCGAAGCGGGCCATCCTGCCTGGATCACGCCCTTCGCTCACATTGGGCTCGCACAGGAGCCACCCGGGGTTCAGTGGGGCGCAGGGGGCCAGAGATTGCCCAGGATCCCGGTGACCGCCCGTTCCAGCAGTCCCTCTTCCATGGCTCCCTCCAGACGCAGGACATCCTCCGCCAGCGAACGGTCTTCGATCACGGGAGGGATGCACTCGCGCACGACGTCGTAGACGGCCCGAGTGCCTGCACCCAGTCGATCCGGGCCATCGGGACGGAGGTAGACGGCCTGCGCGGCGCTGAGCAACTCGATCGCGAGCACCGTGCGCGTGTTGTCGAGGATCTCACGCGTGTGCCGGGCCGCATTCGCTCCCATGCTCACGTGGTCCTCCTGGTTCGCGCTCGTCGGGATCGAGTCCACGGAATCCGGGTGCGCGAGCGTCTTGTTGTCCGACACGAGCGCCGCCCCCGTGTACTGCAGGGACATCAGGCCGCCGTGCAGCCCCGGAGACTCCACGAGCATGGCGGGAAGCCCCGCGGAGAGTTCCGGCGTGAGCATGCGGAACACCCGGCGGTCGGACAGGCTCGCCACGTCCGTAAGCGCGATCCCCAGTGTATCGAGCCACAGCGCCGGCCCCGCACCGTGGAAATTGCCGCCCGACACGACTGCGCCCGCCTCCTGTCCCTCGGCGGGGAAGACCAGCGGATTGTCCGACACCGCGTTGAGCGATGCTTCCACTCGCCCCCACAGAAATCCCACCATGTCGTGAACCGGACCCACGACCTGCGGCGTGCAGCGCAGGCTGTAGGCATCCTGTACCCGGTCGGTGTCCGCATCGACGAGCCTGCTCCCGGAGAGGAGCGATCGGAGCCTCGCCGCGGTTCCAATCTGCCCCGGCTGGTTGTTCGCTTCGTGCAGCGCCGGGTTGAGCGCGGCCGAACGGGCCAGCAGGCCCTCGAAGCTCAGCGCCGCCGCCAACTCCGCGTGAAGGAGCAGGCGGCGGGCATCATGGAGTTGAAGCGCCGCGCCCGCGACCATCATCGTGGTCCCGTTCGTCAACGCCAGCCCCTCCTTGGCCTGCACGTCCGGGCGGGAGATCCCCGCCGCCGCCATCGCGCTCGCTCCGTCCATGCGGCGGCCCTCGAACCACGCTTCGCCGCTGAAAGCCGCCGAATCCTCGCCCCCGCCGACACCCTGATCCGGCCCCGGGGCACGGGTCGCCACCGCCGCCATGTGCGCGAGGGGGGCCAGGTCGCCGCTCGCCCCGAGCGAACCCTTGCCCGGAACCACCGGCGTGACTCCCCGGTTCAGCATCCGGACCAGCGTGTCGATGATCACCGGGCGTACGCCCGAGGATCCCAGGGCGAGCGAGTTTGCCCGCACGAGCAGCATGGCCCGCACCCAGTCCTCGGACAGCGGTGGGCCCGTCCCGGCCGCACACTTGAGGATCAGGTTCCACGACAGCCGAGCCGCATCCGACGCCGCGATCCGGGTGCCGGCGAGAGACCCGTAGCCGGTGGTGATCCCGTAGATCCGGGCCCCGGGCCGAGCGAGCGCTTCCACCACCGTGCTGCGGCTCGCCTCCACGCGTTCGCGCTCCCCCCCGTCCAGCTCGCCGACGGGCGAACCCCCACGCGCCACGCCGACGACGTCCGCAATCGTGAGCTTCCGAGAGAGTCTGACGGCGGGTGCCTCTTCCCGTGCGGCTCCGCTTCGCTTCCCGGAACCCGGGGGGCCCATCGCCGTCCCGCTCACCGCGCGGCCACGGCAGAAAGCAGGGCTTCGCAATCCGCACCGGACACCCGCTTGCCGACCAGAAAGGGACCGAACTCGGCGTACTCCGCGCTCGCCGGATCGTAGCGCATCTCGCT